>CAACWN010000023.1_pt1 | contig 15429 bp, 6 predicted proteins | sample 2275671 | NCBI WGS metagenome assembly CAACWN01 (sample SAMEA5312464, study PRJEB27640) | indoor metagenome | biome: indoor environment; feature: controlled; material: polymer furnished wood metals | place: Austria | collected 2011-04-21 | reverse complement strand
GATAATGTGATGATTGAGCGGTTATGGCGCAGCTTGAAGCATGAGGAAGTCTATTTGAAGGCTTACGATACGGTTAAACAAGCGAAACAATCAATTGCTGAATATTTGGATTTTTATAACACGATACGTCCTCATTCAAGTTTGAATAAGGCAACACCGGATGAATTTTATGATCAACATTTACTAAAAGTAATGGCAGCATAATTTAAATATTTAGAGCGGATTTATCACTTATAAAACTGAATTGAGTGGTCTAATTAACGGAACCACATTAGGAGCAACTTTTTCATGGAAACCAGTAATGATCTCAGATTTAAAATTCAACACATTCGGTTTTTGCGCATCATTAAACTCTGCAGTGACAAGAGGAACGGCGGTCGGAATGATTTCAACCATTTCAATTGTTTTTTGTTGCACTTGATGAACCACAACACTTGAAGACTCTGGCTCAATCGTTGGTTGAGCAACCTGTACTGGTTGGCTTACCTGATCAACAAACTGGTGATTTTGTGGTGGGTTTGCGCTTGGGGTAGATTGGTTAATTACAACACTAGGTTTTGTATCGAACGTTGGCGCTGATTGTACAAATGTCGGCGCTGTTTCCGGTGTTTTTGGCTCAACAGGATTGATCGTTGCATTATTAAGATTAGCGTTGGCACCTAAATTTACTGGGGTTTTAACAACACTTTCAGCTTGATCCTTAAGCAAATATGCAACCGCCATGTTAGCAGCGTAGTATTCATTTTTGAGATTTGCAGCTATTTCGGGTGAAGCCTTAAGTTTTTCATCTACCGCATTTTGGAGATGACGGTCTTTACCATTATTAAATGCTGTAGCGTAGTCGCTGAGCAATTGAGAAGATAAACGCTGCGCTTTACCGTTGAAAGGAATAATGCGGGTAATTTCATTAGCATTTAAATCTTCAATTTTAGGCTTGGCACCAGGTGTAACAGTTAAACCACCTAATATATTTTTATCAACCTGAACCATGAGAGCCTTAGCATCTTCACGTTCACCTATAGCACCAATAGCAACAAAATACTCATGTTTGTTAGTAATGTGATTTAGTTTTTCAGCCAGGATAGGCAAAGGTTTTAAATCATGAAATTCGTTGACTTGATTGTACGAAATGCGGTCATATTCAAGCGATTTTATCTCTTTATGGTTAGTACCAGAAAATAATACTTTTTTTGGTTTTTCACTGATGGCATCTTTGTTTGCTAACAACTCAGAACCGAGTGGGACGCGATCTAATTTACTATTTGCAACTAATTCCTTTTTAAATCCGTTGTTCAATTCATCAAATTTTTGAGCATGAATGGATGCAATTTCAATTTGTGACAAGCCACCATTATTTAAACCAACGAGTGTTAGCTCTTTAGCAGGAACTTTGAAAAACAGATCATCCTTTTTGATCTGATAATTAAGCACACCTTTATTGAGGTGTGCACCAACAATAACACCAGACAATTTATTACCGTTAATTTCAGCTTCTACAGTATCGTTGATGTCCATGAGGCGATGAAGTGTCGGGTGTGTCATACGCCAATCAGGGTTTTCTGGAATCCCTTGCTTATGCAAACTAGGAACAATGCGCGTTTTTTCAAGCTCTAAGCTATCCATAATCGAAGCACGGTTGGCCTCAAGAATATCTTGCATTTGAACTGGTGGTTTTTTACCTAGAACTTCTGCAACATTAAGGGCATGTGTCTGAGGATTCTGGTAGTCCAATATCTCAACTTTGGTGAAACCATCATTATTTTTAATGAACTTTTCATCTACAGCATTAATGAGAGATTCTTTATTATCAAAAGTAAAAGCGCCGTGTTGTTTTAACTGCAAATCTTTAGCATCACGAATTTCGACAGAGTACTCTCCATTTTCGTCTTCTTTCACTAAAGCATATTTAAGTAGAGAATCTTTTTCATATGCAGAAAGAACGGCATAATCACCATTTAACGAGCTACTTGCTACTTTATCGCCCTCACCGAGCATAATGCCATGCTTATCGTTATAGATTGTTTTTTCGTTCAATTTGTCGATTAATTCAGGCGAAGTGCTATGCAACATGTCCAGAGATATTCTATTGATAAAATCTTTCTTCATTTGATCATCAAAACCACTAAGCTTGTTATTCACATCATTCTCTAGAGACTTCATTGTTTCCGGAGTTAGATTGTGGATATTAGATGTATCGTTTTCAGAAAGTTTAGCAAGCGGGTCAAACTCCGCATCCGAGCTAGGCTTCTTAGAATCAAAACCACCACTTTCAGAGATGGGACTTGCAGCAAATCCGGCGTTTAAAGCGTCCTCAAGTTTTTTGGCCGCCTTTTCTTTTCGTGTTAATTTTTCTGTGTCAAGCGTTTGATCTAAGCTCTTGGCACTATCTGGATCAGGTTGTTTTCCATTTTTGAACTTAAGAGCATCCATAGAATTTGTGAAGGTGGGTATTGTGCCAACCACATGGTTGGACATATTGTTTAAACCCTTCGCTAAACCGTAGTCATAAATCGGGATACTTGGCTTTAAATGGTTGGCTGCTCTTGAAAAACCAGAAAACAGCATCTTTAACGCTTCTAGAATGATTTTCACAAGCATTTTAGCTACAGCAATAGCAGCAGCAATAGCAGCTTGTGTGACTTTACTCGCTGCTTCAATAGCTATTTCAGCAATTGTCTTTTGTTGTTTCGATTTATTTGGTTTCTTTTCGTCTGGGATATCTGAATTGTCCGGGGTTTTATAATCTTTACGTCTTTCTCCCTCCTCAATTGAGTTAACGAAAGCTTTAGTTGCATTCGGTTTTTTTTCAGCCGTTTTGGACTTGGTTTGCGTTTTTTCTGCAGTAGGTTGCGGTGCCGGTTTTACTATAGGATCAACCTTTGCGCCTTCATAAATTTGGTCTACAGATTTGTTCGACTCTGGTTTAACCTTTTTTGTAGGATCAATGAAAGTGTTAGGGTCTACAATCGCACTATTTAAATCGGCATCATGCTCATGAATATCTGCATCAGATTTAATGGGGGTGGTGTTGATAATTGGAGAGTTTAAATGCTTCAAATTTTCTTCAATTTTCTGTTCTAAATCAGCTTGTGAAAGGATTTCAGAATTCTTAGTCACAACCTTATAGAGACCAAGTTGGACTGTGTAGTGAGAGTTTAAGTCTTTTGAAGCTTGCGGGTAGCTAAACTGTTCTGATTCATCTTTAGGTAAAATGTTGATTAGCTTATATTTACCTTCAACACCCTCAATATTATCTAATTGGCTTTTAAGGCCTTTAGGGTTAAGAAAATAAGCATCACCAACTGAAATAAATGGCGGACGTTTAGAATTCTTTTTAGCTTGATCAATATCTGAGAAATGTTTAGCTTCACTGATTAAGTTTTTGACAATATCTTCTTGTTTTGGATGGGAGTCGATATAATTTTGAACTGTCTGAGATTTCTGATGATCCACCATTTTTTTCAAATCTTTTGCTTCTTGGGGATCAATACTGTCATTCACAGCCATTACATAAGCATCAAAAGCACCGTTAGGTGATCCGATCCGACCAATTGGCTCAAAATGGAATTTATTTTTATTTGCATCAATTTGCTCATCACTCAAACCTATTTCTTTGAGTGCATTTACTACATTTAGCTCTTCTTTTAGATAAAAATGACCATTAGTTTTAGTTAAAGGTGCATTTTGCTCAGTCCCGTTTTTAACCTCTTCCGCTGAAAAGTCTTTTAAAATCCGTGTAAGGTCACTTTTTCTAACTTCATTTTTATAATGATCCTCTCCGACCTTTGTAATTAGATAGCTGCTGAGAGGCGACTGCTCGACAGCAACATCTTGTGATTGATCCAAGACAGTATTGCCAAATTCAGGACGGGTTTGGTTCGGTTCAACCGGATTGAATTCTGGTAGGGTGTGGTTCTGTTCAACTGGATCATTTTGTAGTGGCGGCTGACCAAATGTGTCATTAAAACCATTACTATCTAAATCATCCATGCTTGCTTCCATCATAGAGACTTCACGCAAGTAATTTTCATATTCTTGCTCAAAATTTGAATTACCTGCAGTATTGGTGTCGTTCACGTCACTCATGCTTTATTCCTTTTCGGTGCAAAACGGCTATTGCTCGTTTTTAATATTTATAAAAGCGATTACAGGTTAAGTGGATTGTTTATTTTTTTAAACAGAATCCACCAAAAAATAAAAAACTCGTTTATTTGATTTCACCAACTTCGCGTACCGAAGAATCAAAGAAGGCAGTACGATAGAGGTTTAATTCGCTGATTTTAATCATCAATTTTTTCATCTTATCTTGTGAAATAATATCTTCATAAACCACATGCGTTGGCAGATACGTGACTTTACCTTGATCAAAATTGAGTATGCCTTTATTGCTCGCATCTAGTTGTTTGGTAACGGTTCCACGCGGCTTGAATATTGATAAATCAAATAAAAGACTTTTAAGTTGTAGCTCATCCAAAATCAGTTGGATTTTTACTGAATGCTTGCGCAGGTCACTTGCTATTAATTGTCCAGAGCGACCGATTAAGTTAATACTGTTTAGGTTTGCCAAGCGGTTTGTTTTTATCAAGTTGTCATAGACTGCAGAGAGCTGACCAATATTTACGGCTTGTGGAATAGTCGAAATAACCAAATTCACGTCTAAATTGGGAGGGATGACTAGGCCATGTGCCAACAATCCATCTTGGGTGGTAAATGATGCCAAAGAAAGCTGAAAACGTGGAAGTAGCATGTAATAAATTTCAAATAACCGTCCAGTTAATATTTCCATCTGACGGATTTTATGTGAACTCGCGTCTTCTTGGGAGGCTTCATATAGAAGACTTAAAGTCTCATTAGACGCATAATTCTCACTATCAGTCATTAATTCAAATCGTGTTATTGCAGAATATTTTTGACTTTCAAGTTTGCTGCTAATTATTTCACGTAGAGTAATTGAGTTGTAGTAACCACATATGTTTGCAGCGACACTGTGGCTGAATTCAGGTAAAACACTTTCATTATTGAGAATAGATTTCTCTTCTAGTATGAAATTTAAGTTTAGCTCAGTTGGTTTGCTTTTAGAGGGGTACATAACTTCAACTTTGAAAGATCGAGATAATAGGCTCGACATATCATGGGTTGGGTAATGCACTTGAAGTAATACACCAGATAGATCAGAAAGCTCCTTATCAGTGTATGGCGCTGCGATAGGCAACATAATTAAGTTGATGTCAGCTTTTATCTGCTTTTCAAGCTCTACAAGGGTTTGTTGATATTTACGAAGAAATGAAATTGTTGAAATTACAGACTCAAACAAGTTAATTAATCCAATATCACCCAGAGTTAGAATTGATTCATAAATCCCTTTAACTGAACGTACGATCTTGATCCCGGCATTCGATTGAAAGGCCTTTTTGAGCAAGTTTTCACTTACTTTTTTCTGTTTGTACTTCCAGTTTTGAAAGCGGTCTTGCAGCATTGCGACAATAATGTCTCCAAATACTTCAAGAGCAAAGTCTTCGTATCGTCTGATGTACATATCAAGCAATGATGAATGTGAGCGCCCTAGAAACTCACTTGTGTTCTCATCTTGTGAGCCGCTATTTGAAAGTATATTTACCAGTTGCGCAATTTCTTTAGATTTGGCTTCCTGATAGTCCGCGAAACATGCATTTATGTTGTATTGATTAGAGTTGTCTTTGACATACTCTAGTGAGAAATGCTCTACCTCTCGCATTTTGACTTGGTGTGCTTTTCTACGTGACAAGTGAAAACTATTAAGAATCACCTGGTTCTTTTGAAGGTGGGCTTTAGGTGAAACAATGAAAACATCATATGGATTTTCACGGCGGTTTTGTAGGTATAGCATGTGGTTTTGGCACAGGCTCAACAAGTCCATCATTACTGAATCTTGAAATTGGCCGTGATACATCCCGACAATACTAAGTACATGGTAGATGTTCCAATTCACTAAAGGCAGTGAAGGGTAGTGCGATTGGAAGCGTGGATTTAGACTCAAGTACTCATGCAACAAACTGCGACCCGATTCAGTGAGATAATAGGATAGATCAACACTTTTGATGTCAAATGTAGGGTTAAGCTTTAAATTACCCAGTTGACTTAGCATTAGTTGCGCCATCGCATTTTGGGATGGCGAGTGTGAAATATTCAGAATTATTTCAGGAGAGACCACTTGTTTAAGCGCATTAACACAGTTGATTGCTGCGATGTAGTTACGCGCAGGTAAATGATAGTGAGTAAAAATTAAAGATCTTTTACGGTCACTATCTAAAACGATATTTGGATTTGTATTTGGTTCTGCAGAAAGATTCAAGTTATATATTAAATCAGACTCCACAATTACAACATCAAAGATTCCTCTATTAAAATCATCACGAACTTTCGCAATAGCATCATTCATATCTGCAGCAAATGGAATTAAATTTTGCTCACTACACCAAGAATTAAGTGAATCATCCCAAGAATATACCAATTGACGATTACTGATCTCCCCGACAGAAATTTGATGGCACCCTAATTCATAACGGAGGTAATCTAGAGGAAATAGAGGCAACTCAATTAATGTAGAAATTTGAGTGCGCAAATGGGAAATTTGATCTTTTAATTCAGAATATAAAGGGTGTTGGTTGTCGAAATTATCCGTTGCGATACGTAATAAAAAAGCAACCAAATCATTTAACTTAGGTTGTTTCTCGAATGGAGTGCCAACACCTTTCCTCAAAACAGAATGAATAATTTGATTTCTGAAAGAAACAAGGTTGTTCAGAATTTTTAAATCATCACCAATTGCGCCACGTATGGTTTGAGCTGCAATTAATATTGCGGCATTTAGTTCATTCAGGCTGTTAAACCCACTCAATATTTGAACAAAGTCGGGATCATTGTATGTATTAGCATCTTTACTAATAAAAAGCTCGCGATCCTTATCACTGATTGGAACGTCAACGATTGAAACCAATTCAATGATGTCATCATCAATGTTTGTTGGAACATAGATTACAGGCTTACAGAAATTCACCACACGATTATGTACAAGGTGGGTAAGTGGTACATATGATGCTGAAAAAGAACATAGACCGAGTATTTTCAGTGCTACCTCGCGGATTTTAGGCAATAACGTGTTGTTGCTGTTGCTGCGCTTATAAATCCGTTCAATCAGCAAGATAATTTGGTTAATTGTTCGACTGTATGAAAGGGTAATGTTTTCTTGTGTCTCCCCCCAGACATCCCATACATGTTCATTAATCTTCACCGGTAAGTGAGACAAATCTGAAAAGCGCTCAAAGACTGCCGACTCAGAGATTAGCTCTTTCTTTAATAACTGAATAGCAACATCATCTAAGTGGTTCTTTTTTGTATTAAAAAAAGATTGCATTCGCTGAGAACCCATTAGAGAAGACAACACATTTATGTTTGTATTCTGTTGTATAAATCGATCTGCGCGGTAAACAACAGGTGAGCGAAGCAGTGCGTTAAGGAAGGCTGAGTTATAAGGTGTATTTTTCATGTCGCAGTCGAAAATTACGCCAATATTGGAGTTTTCTACTTTCACGTTGATTGTGCGAAAATCATTCCAAACATTTTTACTGCCAACAATGATGTAAAGCTTATGCGGTTCTGTCCCTGTTATTGTTTCCTTAATAGAATTGACCGCACCAGTGGCAGTATCAATAATATTACTTAAGATAGATTTCTTATTTTGCTCCACATCATCCAATTCATCTTCATCAAATAAACCAGTTTGCGTAGCTGTCTCACTGATAGAATGTCTAGAGACCTGTTCCTCAGAATATGTATCTTTCTGCAGGCTGTATTTTTCAACTAAGAAAGAGTTTAGTGCAGCTTTTGGAGGCTTAGAAGGTTTCTTAGCAAACGCTTTGCCAAGCAACTGTTCGGTTGTTTTATCTACGTCCTTACTATCAATATGAATGACTTCATATTCACCCACATGTGAGAAAATACTCTTGTGTAGAAAATCAATCTTTTTCACAAGTTGATCAGCTTCATATTTATTTTTAGCCACATAAAACGTATTACGTTGGTTTAGGCAGAAAAAGAAAAACATTGTTGCAAGTGGTGTGTGAACATCTAAACCAGGGGAATCAATTAACAGAGTAGACTTGTTTAAATAGAAACGTTGAATACATGCTGTGATGAAATCTAAATGTTCCGCTCGGTAATATGGCGTGAATGTAAGAGGGTGATCAAGTTCTAAAACATCACCAATAAAGGAGTCTACAGAAGGTTGAAGCTTATGCTTGTCCAAGTACTGCATCAAATCCTTTTTCTTTGGACTATTAACGGTAGATAGCCCATAAGCATCGCCAATAAAACTCTGCAGATTGCGCTTACCAGTTAAGTAGTCCTCGAAATCAAGCTGATATACATTTGATTTTGGTTCAAGGAATGTAGAAAGGGAGTGAAAGCGAATCACTTCATTACGTTTAGAAATATCTAAAATATTTTTCTTATTGTTTGTGATTTTACTGGTAGATTTTAACTTTTCGGATAATTCACTAATTTCCTTTTTAATAATACTGCGTTGCTTCTCGATTTCACTATCTATTTCACTAGTTTTTTTTGCTGCCGAATCATTAGCATCTTTGGGCTTTTCATTGGTTTCGGCTTCTGCTTTTGATGTGTTTTGTGTTGCCACGTCTTCGCCAGTATTATGCGCGTCACCTCCTGAATTTTCAGTATTCCCTGTATTTTCAGCATCTCCCGTATTTGCAGTATTCCCTGTATTTTCAGCATCTCCCGTATTTGCAGTATTCCCTGTATTTTCAGCATCTCCCGTATTTGCAGTATTTGCAGTATTTGCAGTATTTGCAGTATTTACAGTATCCCCTGTATTTGCAGCTTCCCCTGTATTTGCAGCATCTCCCGCATTTGCAGTATTTTTAGCATCTTCTGTATTATCTTTATCTTGAGTATTAGCAGGGGAATTTTCACTCAACGACATTGCGAATTTCGCATGCATGCCAGAAATGCTCTCATTTTTTTGATCTACAACTGCCTCATCCGCCACGCTCCCGCCAAATGCATCCAGACCATCATCCTGTTCATTTGTTTTGGTTGATTGAGTGGTCTTAACAGCTTTTACCGTGGATGTATTTTGTACGGCTAGAGGTTTGGGCTTTCTAATCTGTAACGCAAGTTTAATGTCTTTACTGACCACATCACGTAGTTTGATATCTGTTTTATAGTCTTCTGTTGCAAGATATTCAAACTGTGAAGACCAAGCCCATAAGTCCTCATATGTTTGTATAACTGTTTGCTTCAATCGGGTTAAGACATCCTTGGCATCTACTGTTTCCTTTAAACGCTCCCCGATAATTAACATAATAGGATTAATTTGAGTGATTGATTTGGAGTAGATATCACTTGAAATCGTTACTCCGTCAACCTTATAAAAACTTGCTATAAAGTTTAAAACATCACTAATCTCAGCTTCCTGGCTTGATTGAAAATCAATACCACTATCATAGAAATACTGCAGTAAAAAAACACTCCGACCTTCACCAGAGCGACACATTAAAGTTTTAAGTATAGTCAACAAATCTGCGCGGTTTACCGATATTTTCTTTGAACCACATGTGAACGTACTGAAACTATGATGACGGTAACAAGCAAGGCTAGAAATCACGTATTCGAAGCTATTGGTATCATTTGAATCACTTAAATTAAAGTTGACGCAATCTGCATGAATCGCAGAAAAACTCGAATTCTGTGACAATAGCTTGAACTTCGATAGGTTGTTCTCCATCACAACAAAATTCAACCATGTCCGACTAAGGAAGCATGCAAGGATGCCATCACCCGCCATTGGGTAGAAAACCTTACTTGCCGTGGATTTAGGTTGAGCATTACTAATCAATATGCGTTGCATCACCATAGCTAATGGCAATGGAGTTACATGTTGATTGGCTAAATAAGTCGTATAAATTGCTTTAGGTTGCGCAGGTGAGGATTCATGTAATAAAACAGACTCACGGAAGAAGCTGTAACCAGTAAGGACATCCATTGTGCTATTTGCACCTAGCACAATATCAGGCGTTCTTTTGTTAAAAATAGTTTGATAGCAACTTAGTACATTAATAATCTGATGGGGCTGAACTGAATCATTCTTTTTATTTCCAACTTGATAGATAATCGATGCAAAATCAATAACGTCATTCAGGGTAAGATTTTGTTTTTCTTTGATGACCGTTTCAAAAAGTCCAATACAACATGTCTTAACATCTTCCGTAGACGTGGCACGAAGGTACTTGGGATTTCGAGTATATTCCAAAAATTCATTTTCGTAGGACTCATTCTCGTTAGAGTCCACTGTGACCGTGTAACGTCCAAAAGGAGATGAATATGTTTTCCCAGATTTATGGTTAAGGCCTAAATATACTGATGATTTGACTAAAATGTCGATGCGCATAGCGAAAGTTTGCTTGGCATAATGATAGAAAATATTTTGAATGTCTTGGCGTGTTGCTTCAAAAATATTAATGTCTTGACTAGGTATGCTTAGGTTTTTTTTAAAGAAGTCTGCACTAATTTCATTGGTAAATTTTACGTATAGCTTTGCTATACCAGTGTAAAACTCAAAATCAATCGCTTGAAAGCCATTTTCTTCAAGCTTGCCAACTAGATTTATATGGCGTTTAAAAACACCCGAACTATCGATAAGCAGCACACATGGCTGTCCACATAGCATCTCAGGAGCAAGGAATATTTTTGATTTGCGAAGGTCAAACCATTGGTATTTTTTGGGTTGATTTTTTTCACTTGTCTTTTCTTGCTTATTTTCTGTTAAGTCCACACGTACACCCAAATACATATTCTATGTTTGGAGTAAAGTTTAACAACTCCTTAAATTACAGGTATAAATAAAGCCTCAATTGAGGCTTTATTTAAACAAGTTAGAGTTATGGCATTGCTGCTTGATACACAAATGAATTGGAAATTTCATTTTCCGGTTCTTTTTTGGTTCGTTGTGCAGTTTCAATCGGTGTTTGTACTATACGGTACAGTTTTTCGTACGCTGCAGAATGCTCATTTTCACTTGCAAGATCACGAATACGTTTAGCTTCGTTTTCCAAGATATCAAATGCATTACGTGTTTGTGCATTGCCATAATCACGCTTTACGAAAGTAAAGCTATCCTCCTTAGCCGCATCTCGATCTTGTAATGTATGTGCAAAAGAACGCATTTTTTCGACTTCATAACGAGATGCTTTTTCTGGGTGAACATAGCTCACATAGAATTCTGAACTTTCATTGTTGTCCAGATCACGGCGCTTCACATCAAAGTTTGCAGGGGCAAAGATAATTTGGTTGGTATCTTTTCCTTTTGTATAGTTTGTAAAGGCCATAAACGTCTCACCTTCTGGTGTTTGTTTCTGATTCAATTCAAACATACCAGAGATAGGCTTTGCTGCTAAAACATCGTCCTGTAATCGCTGTAAGTAGTGACGACCTAAAGCATAAGTTGTGCAGTTGACTAAGCGTACGGTCGAGTCGCCATTGGTTAGCGACTTGTATAAACCGCCTGCAGTATTCATTCCTATCGCCGTGGTTTTTTGCAAATTTGCAGGCACAGAATTAACAACGTTTTGATTTACCAAGGGCTGAAATGGGAGGCTCATTGATGCGCTTAAAAAAGCTCGAATCTTATCTGCTTCAATGGCCTTTTGAATATTATGTGAAGTTAACTTAGACGCACGCTCACTCTCAGGTAAATTCATAGCTTCAAATACAGCTAGGCTTGCTTTGTCTTGGTGTGCAAAATAAGCAACCACGGTTTCTTTAGCTGAAAGAGGGGATTGAAACTTATAATTAACAGCCTCATCACCATTTCGATTGCGGCTATCATTTTTGGTTTCTTGCATCATGGTAAGCGTTTCATGCTTGTCGGTATTTTTGTTGTAAATATTGATATAGCTTAGAGCACTTCGTTCCGCACTCATACCATTATCCGCCGTGATCCGGTTCGACATGCCTGTAAGAATAAGGTCGCGGTTTAGTGCAGCAACCTCATTGGCATTAGGTAATTCATTACGAGGAATAATAATAGGACAAATTCGGTCGGCAGATCTCAATTCACCTTTTACGATTTGTTTACCATCATATTTAAGAAAAATACTGGCATTTGCTTTGCGATTAACTGTATTAAAATCATCTTCGGGACTACTACTTGTTGCACCCGATGTAGCACTAGCCACCCAACGCGCTTCGATGAAATTCATGTTCGCAATAGAATCGACTTTATTAGCAAAGTCGAAATACATCATTGTTGGTAAACTAGCTCGATTTTCTTTTGCTTTAATTGTGTCGGCATTAGCTCTATTGGCGTTGTATTTTTTAACTTCAATGTTGATTGAAGGGTGATTTATAATTTTATCATATTCATCTTTTTCAATAGGGACATTAGCGCCCTTTACACTTCCTGGCTTTGTATAAATAACACCATCACCGACCGCCTTTTCGTGTGCCATTGCCTTAAATTGAGCCAAATGTACTCGGAGGCGTTCTTGTGTCATTAAGCGAACAGCCACTTCTTCTGTAGGATCGTTGGCATTAACACCAACAGCAAATTCGATGTATTTTCCATCGACTTTTCTGTTTTGAATTTCGGTCACAATGACTGCCATGCTGCCATACTTATTTGCATTAGACATTTTAACTGACATGTGTTTCTCCATTAATCTTATATTTGATACGGCGCGATGGCTCGTTTCTTATGCTTAAATTACGGGATTAGACATAAAAAAACTATACATTTAGGCTCCTAAATAAAGAACCCGTTTATTTATCAAGAAATGCTATAGATTTAGTAAATATTTTTTTTATTCTGCTAAATTACCACGATTGAATAATTAGGTTATTTTTGTCATGCGTTGTAATTTTAAATTACTACACGTTGTGCCAATCGCTATATTGGTTGCACCGCTTACGTCTTTTGCAAATATGGCAGAATGGACACGCAATACATCACCAGAACCGGTGCAATCATCAGCTCAAGTGGCTCAAACACCTACACAAAACAATAAACAGCCAATAGAGGCGGCAACACAGCATCATGCAAATAATGCACAAAAACAAAATATAATTGAACCCTCTAAGCCTATTGTCCCTCAAAACAAATATTCAGCCAAACAAACCACACAGAACGTTGAAAATACCCCTGTCCCTGTTTTTTCTGGACTAGAGAGTGGAGCAGCATTAACTCAATATTTACAACAATCCCAAGCGATTAACCACCAGGCCAATTCAGAGGCCTCACGTTTGCGGTTAAACCCTAAGTCATTGGGTGCGCTAAACGTGTATACGGCGAACTTGATGAGTATAGGCGTTGATACAATATCTGGTGACGATCCACGTGACAGCTTAAAAAGTTACAACCAATCTGTGGGGTGTATAAACAGCCTCCAAGACCCAAGCCTAATAGTTATTGCTAAAAATGCATTAGCTTCAACTATTCGTACTGTCGATATTCGCAAAGTTGTTTCAGGTGCTTTCATCCTTGGTAGTTCAATGACAACACAATGTCCGGGAAGTTAATTATGAAAATAAATGATCCAGAAATTAAGGATAAGATCCTGCTTCAAATGGACATCTCAACAAAAAGCCCTATTGTACGACTTATTGCAACAATCATAATAATTACAGTAGTTCTTCTTTATATTAATGCACACATGGATGGAGTCATCAGCAAAAAGCAAATTCAGGAAATTGAACAAAAATTCGAAGAAAAAGATGTTTTTTTGATGAAGGCTATTGCCACTACATGTATTAAAGAGGGTGTTAACCCTATTGATTCTGCTCAAATGATGTCTTGTTTGGTTCGACATAAAGAAAGTGCACTGCAACCAATTGAATCAAAATTAAGTGGATCACGCTTCAAACGATTCTTCATCCTTATTTTCACGGCTTCGCTGTTAGCAATGTATTTCCTATTATTGCGTTATAAGCATTCCCTAATTCAAACTCAGGAAAATACGAATGATCAGTAAATTTTATATTAAGGAAACTCAGCAACTTATTCGTATCCCTACTGAGTTTTTAGAACCTGTGAGTGATTGGTTTCCTGCGATTCAGACTTGTTTCGAAGAATTAGGAGACTATAAGGCTCAACTGCAGTGCGGCACTAAGTTTATATTTAATAGCAAAGATGATTGCTCGCGTTTTATACGTTATCTAAAAGCGTCCGAAATCATGACAACAAAGATACTTGAAATCATGAAAACCGGATTTGATATAGACAATGAATTGGATGGCGAAATTGAGAGCAAGCGATCTGCTTTAGATAAAGCACATTTTATTAAATCAGATGAATTCTCTGAATATTTACGTGAACGTATTAATGAAAACCGTCCGACAGACCTAAAGGTAAATGTCATCGACGATATTGATGATGCCGAAGAAGAAATTATCCGCGTCATGACCGAATTAAGCTTTTCGCTGTTTGATGAACAACCCCTTAAAAACGTCAAAGATTTATTTGCAACGCCGCTAGATAAATTCTTTGATCTATATGCGCCGTCACTTCAACAGTACCAACCAAAATACCTGGCATTCAATATTCTCTCTGAAAATAAACTGTCACTGCTTGCGATTAGCGGCAATGAAGAAGAGCTTGAGTACATTGGTACGTGGATGAACCGTAGCGACTTTAAATTGGAAAAGAGTTCGGCCAAAAACAATGTTTGGGAAGTTGCAGATCGCGAAAGCTTTTTGGATTGGCTGAATGCCTTATTGCTTCACTTTAATCTGCATGCCGCCTTAAAAACAGTTCTAAATGCAATAGATCAAAACTTTAATGTTGACGATGCCAACACTAATAAAACAAATATTTATGCACAAATGCAGCAGCTTGCTGACTTCGCAGGCAATGATATTCAAGACAAATGGCGGGGCGGGTTAGCATTCCTTAATACAATAATCGAGTCTTACGGAGCTGAACCTTGTGCATTTCAAAGTTATTCGATTGAGCATTTTGATCAAATAGACGCTTCGGAGCCATACATATTTGATCTTTATCAACGATGAAGGCTCTCCCAGAGAAGAGATGGCAAAGTAAATAGCACTTAGAATATGTTTAAAATTTCGACTCTACAGAATATCTATGAATATATAAAACAAACATGATATTCCGTAGAGCCGTTTAATTATTTTCATCGAACCTCTCCGTGGAAACCACCTCTCTTAGGGGGTGGAGGAAACGGAGGATTTTTAAAAATATAAGCCTAATAAACTTGATCTTCAAAACAATTTGATAAATAATAAAGTTATGAAAATAGATACCCAAGTGATAACTGCAAAAGTGCAGATATTCCCCAACAAGCAACAAGTTATTGAGCTTAAACAGATGTTTGAGCTGTACTCGCTTGCTTGTAATTGGCTATCAAAAAAAGTCTT
>CAACWN010000103.1_pt1 | contig 15473 bp, 15 predicted proteins | sample 2275671 | NCBI WGS metagenome assembly CAACWN01 (sample SAMEA5312464, study PRJEB27640) | indoor metagenome | biome: indoor environment; feature: controlled; material: polymer furnished wood metals | place: Austria | collected 2011-04-21 | reverse complement strand
TTATGTGTGTGATTAACACCATGCCTAAAGTGTTTACGCATTTGACGATGGAGGAAATTATCAGTCATCCATTCATCTTTTTTAAGCAACGTGTATAGTCTTTTTAATTCCTTATCGCATGTCGTTCTTTTTCGGATTGCTTGTTTTACCTTTTCTTTTGATGCTTCTCGATTGGCTTTAATGTCGCCTATGCAATCACGCAGCGTTTCTTTCCACGCATTTGCAGAAACACCAAAGTCACGACCTTCTTTCATCCACGCATCACGAATGGTTCTGTCGCTGATATTTAAACCTGCAACAGCACCATATTTAGCCCACACTTCGCTACGAACACGACCAAGTAAAACAGCTTGTTTTTCAAGTTGCTTGTACTTTTGCACATTCAAGTTTTTACAGTGGTGGATGCGGGTTAGTTTCAAAAGAAGTAAAACCTTGTGTTAAAATATTTAATAAAAACATATACATATTATATATGTTTGGTGTATTTCTCAATATCATTCATTTAGGTTACATATCTCTTAACATGTTTAAGGATTAATCAAATCCAATCATAGCACTATTTATGTATTATATAATATATATTTAACTTGAAAAATGGCAATTTTTTGGCTAAAAGTGAGGGAAGGCTACTTTTTTAGCCTGATTTTGCTCTCAAAAATAAAAAAAATATGAGAATAAATATAATTCAAACATTAGTCATCAATACCCAGAACTTAGATGAAAATCACTTTAGAACAAGTTCGGTTGGCTCTGTTGATATATGCAGATCAACAAAAGCGGCCACATTATGCAATGTATATTGTGCGAGAAGTCTTGGACGCGATCCGCAATAATACATGGCATCCTTTAAAACAAGCCACACTCCAAGTTATCTTTGCTGATGATAATCTATTAGGTCAAGGGCAAAGAAAACCTGAGCCTGATTTAGATCCAGTGGCATGTATGGAAAAGATTAATGAAGTACGAAAATACTTTGCCGGACAAAAACTTTTGTCTAAATCATCCGGGATCAGTGAACGTACTATTTCGCTTATCATCAAGGGTAAGGCCAAAATTAATGTTTCGGTATGGAATAAGCTTTCCCCAGTGATTGATGAAGTGATCTCAGTGTTAGAGCAACGTGAAAGAAACAAAGAGGCCATCCCGCACGGAGAATACACACGTTATCGCCGTGGGTGCAGATGTGCAGATTGCAAAACGGCCTGGAATGCCTATATCTTGACAAATAAACGTAAAAAAATGGCTCAAAAAAAAGCTGAAATATAAAAGAGTATTAGTGTTTAAATCAACTTAACAAATACAAACACTTTATTAGCAAGGAAATATAAAAATAAAATGCTTTAATCTTCCGATCTATAGAGTTCATCCAGTTAATGCAGTATATATAACTGGATTTTACAGACATGAAATACTCGCCGTGCAATAGGGAATAAGATTTATATTCATTAAACAGGCATTTAAAATCAATTTTATTACAATATGAGAAGTCTAAATGAACAACATGACATCAAACATACGAACAATCACCAAAGAATCGACTATACAAGCACTGGTTGTAGAAAAAGATAAATATTTTGACAGCGTAATGGAATTTAAAAGTGAAGGGCATTCCGAACCGGAGTCAGAAAAACGCGCTATTCAACGGTTAAAAGATGAAAAAAGTTCCTTTTTAAAAACAATTGGCGAAATTGATTTGGAATTTAAGAATGGAAGTGTAAATACGCATATGGTTGCGATAGAAGAAAAGCTGCTCAATGACCACCATATCCTCAACTTTGTTTTGAAGTTTCTAAATGCTACTGTTGTTGCTTCTCTTAAAGCTGAACCAGGGCGTACCTGTCTTAATTATGAATCTCTCATTAAAAACTTAGTCGAAGTTCGTTTTAAATTTAAGCCAAACAATAGTACCGAAGTTATAACTCACAAAATTGAATTAGATATACTAAGTAAGCCTTTGTTTTAAATAAATTGAGCAATTGAGGCTGTTAAAAAGACATTAGAATTCATGCTGTTCAAACAGCAATTTGTTGCGCTTTACAGTTTGGTGCTTAAGTTATTTAATAGTATTGCGACTAGGGTAGCCCCCGAAAAGTAAGTACCCGCTTACCTGTCGCACTACTTCAATCGGGTATTTTGAACCAGGGTGTCAAAATGGATTTATCTAATTTAACTAGAAGCGAATTATCCCAATTGCAAAAACAGATTGAGAATGAGCTTAGTGTCCAACTATACAATCCCGATGATTCAGCTAGAGCTATCTTGAAAGAGTATTCAAATGGATTAACTCAAAAACAATTATCTGAAATAGCCAATGTTTCCATAAGTACAGTTCAAATGAGAATGCGAGATTTTGCACTGCATTTCTTGAGAGCTAACAAAGATACCGGATTGGAAGTAATTAATGTAATAAAAAGTGGAAAGTTTGGCGATAACGATGAGCTAAAGCAAAGGGTTCTGAACTACTTGCACAGAGTAATGAATTAAAAAACTTGTTATTGGTAAAGACTCATTAAACCAACGAGAAGCCACATTGGTTGAGATGCAGATAATTTAACAACCAAAAATAGCCCCCGTATTGGGAGCTATTCATGTGTACCAATGGTGGACGAATTAAATTATGAAATTGTGATCCAGTGCAAAACCAGTTGCTTTGGTAATAGCGGCCTTTTCATTTGGATTATGGTCTTCAATGGTGATCCACCCTAGAGAGCCGTGACCATCTGCAACAATGTCTATAAATGGTGTTATACAATTCATGTGTATTTACAGTCATTTTTAAATCCCTTTGTTTACTGGGTCAAGGCAGGGGATGCTGCCATTTGTGCCGCACGGACAGCATCATCTTCGCTGCTGTCTGATTCAGACGGATCTATGTATGTGTCTTGTTCAGGCCGAGAACGCTCTTGATTGGCTCCCACACGTTGGGCTTGTTTCAAAGCAATATCAGTTACTATTTGGGATACATCGAACCGGATTTGTTTTAAATGCTCCCGCGCAACAGCTTCACTCACATTGTTCAAAGAATACAAATGCAAATATGCACGTTCCGTCACAGCTTCCGGAGCAAAATAAACCGAGCTACTTTTTCCAGGAATGTTTAAAACATACTCCGCTGCAGCATCCATATATGCACACGGTACGCCTGGTTCTTTTTTCTCTTGGTACTTGAAGTAGCAGCTCATAACTTTGCCTTGGGCATTACTATCCTTTTTTAAAGAACTGATATACGTCACGACAACATCGATCTTTTCTTTATTGGAAATTTGCAAACGAGGATCGGCTGCATCAGAGATAACCATCGCCTTTGTGCTGTCAGCTTCAATAAAAGGGGTTGGTGTGCTCTGGTTTTCTCCTAGAGGAACTAATGGCTTTAAACTCTCCTCAGATAGCCTGCTGTCATTAGATTCAGTTTGAGTGGCAATAGGTGGCTTTGGAGGACTGCCTTTGATAAGTTTGTAGTAAAGTGCTCCTGAAATGGTCAAGAGCGCTAAAATGAAAAGAATAACGAACTGCTTCGTATTAATTTTGAATTGATTCGGTTTATTTACCTTTGAACTTCCTGTGGTAAGCAACTCACCATAAACGCGATCTAATTCGGCTAATTTTTTCTCATTCTTTTCCTTCTTATATTTCGCGTGAAGGAGTATGTAATTCTCATAGATTTCATCTTTGGATGCACCTTCTTCAAGATTCAATAACTTGAGATTGTCTTTATTCATTACAAAATATCCCTATAAAAGTGCTTTCATAAGATAATTTTAACATTTAGTTATTTTAATTTTATAACTGAATTAATTTGGCAACAAAAAAACCGCCTAGGCGGTTTAATTAAGCTTTTAAACTTATTTATTGATTAATAAATCTTCAAGCTTGTGGCTAGGGTCGGCGGCCAAGTAATCAGTCACGAACTTTTTTTGGCGACCAAAACCTGAATAAGTATCGGTCGGATCACTTGGATTGGCATACTTAGGCGGGTTTTTAGGCGGGGCGCGGCGACTGCGTTTTTTACGAGTTTTGGTTAACTCCAATAATGCTTCAACACTTTCAACGCCGTGAAGCTTAGCAAGTGACTCAGCTTGCTTAGCAAAGTTGGAAAGGTCGATGTCAATTAGTTCTTTACGGCGATTTTCGATTGCATCGACAACCACTTTAATTTCATCAGTTGATTCAATTCCGCGAATTTTTTCTAAAATTTCTTCAATGTTTGTCATTGATGTTTACCTCATTAGGAATATTATAATAGTTAAAAGCGCCAAAACTTGTGAAGGCAATTCAACCTATTAACGCAGATAATATCAAATAATCTACAAAAGAGTGTGATTGAAGCAATAAATTAAGTTAATAGGCTTTGCTGATCCAACAAAAGTTGCAATAAAAAAACACATGAGCCAATAAGTACAAAAATAGAGTAGGGCTAAATACGATTAACGTATCAATATTAAGGTTTCGACCAAAGAAACCCATTGTTATTAAATTTAATGCCACATAGCTAATTGCAATAATCAAAAACAATACAGTCTGATTGTTTTTCACCTTAATCATACTTAAATTTGGTTTGATTTTAGACACCTTCATTACTCACTAATTCAATAACGAAAACAGCAATCACCTAAATTCACTCAAGAAAAATCTATATAGTACGATAGGGTTCGCCGTGGGGACTGTTAAAAATAAAAAGGGAATAAAGTAAAAACTTTCGTGAAATCGGTATTCATGAGAATAGATTTTCCAAAGCAAAATAAGAGATTTAGATTTTACGGGCAGGCAATTAACAGTTTGGCGGGTCGCGTGTCATGGATAGCTCAATCAATAAACGTGAAATTTAAAACATGATTAAGTCTATACCAAATGGATTTTAAAATTATAAATTAGGGGATTTTTGCCCCAAAAAAGAATTAGGGGCAAATCACTTATTTTTTTGAACGGGGATGCGCCGCATCATATGCCTTTGCAAGTGAATTGAAATCAACCTGAGTGTATATTTCGGTTGAATTAATGTCTGCGTGGCCTAACATTTCTTGTACAGCACGTATATTTTGTGAAGCTGATAAGAGGTGAGTCGCGAAACAATGTCGAAACAGGTGAGGGTGCATATGCTCTCTAATTCCGCATCGAGCTGCCTGAACATTGATTCTATTTCGAACCTGATTGGCACGCAAATGGCGGCCATAATGATTAATAAACAGAAAGTCTGTATCTGGATTTTTTTGGATACGGTACGTCAACCAAACATTAATGGCCTCACAAGCCTTACTGCCTAAAGGGACAACGCGGTCTTTTCCACCTTTACCATTATTAACACGGACTAAATGTGTACTAGTATTAACATCATTTAATTTTAAATTGAGGAGTTCAGATACACGTAAGCCACTCGAATATAAAATTTCAAACATTGCCTTATCTCGTTTCCATAGCCAAATTTCAGATTCAAGTTTTGGATCAGGTTGATCAAGAAGCATAGCCATATCTTCTTCGGAAGTGATGAAAGGCAGTCTTCTAGGTATGCGCTTAATTTTAATCAAATCTGATGGACTAGATTCGATGTGTTTATACCTAACTAGCCATTTCATAAATACTTTGACCGTGGAAATGTTACGCTTAACCGTTGATTGGGTTAATCCATTTTTTTCACTTAAGAAAATCACATAATCACGCATATCAGAAATTTCGATATCGCTGATTGATAATCCATTAGAATCAAAATAGTCTAAATATTTGGCAATATCTTTTCGATATGCATATATAGAACTCTCTGAATAGTTTTCAACCAATAAACAATTAAGCCATTCATTGAGCAAATTTCGAAATTTATCGTTCATAGCCAGTCCAATTTCTTTACATACTTATTTAACTAAACGTCAAAGACATAACACGTATCATAATTTATCAATAACGACATAAAAATTTTCATAACTTAATGCAGACACTCAAAGCTAAAGTTGTAGACCTTAAATGACAGCTTATTTTGTGATTTATTTGGCATTATTTCATGGTTCGGTGTAATACACTACATTGTTGGTATACCTCATTATGTTAAATCCGATACATCTAACTATAATTTCAATTTTCTCTCTAGTAAACTCATTTTATTGGCTTAAGCGATTTAAAATCTTTAGCCATCACTGTATATTTTGGAATATATTCTTTTACCGCATGAGGTTCTTGTGAATTCTGAAATTGTAACGCTATCGATTCTTTAATGGGTTCTGACTAAGAGAAATTTACCATGAAATTCCAAAATTATAATGAAGCTAAAATACGTCAGAACAATACCCTTTTTTTATTGATCAGTAAGCTTACAACATTCATTCAAATTAACAGCACTATCGCGCTTTTACTTTCTATGTTGATACCCGTTTTATTAAAGCTTCAAACTACTGGTTATGCAGTCATAATTGTAGCCGCTTTATCAGGATTCTTATTGGGTATTAGTTTTGCTATTGTTCTTATTCAGAGATATTTGTGCAAGCAAATTATTAAAGATTAGCAGCACGAATAAGAATTGATTAAACTTACAGGCAATTTAAACAAAAAGGCTCTTGATTAAGAGCCTTTTCACCACCTACTTAATAATCTACTTGCTAAGCAACATTCAAATCAGCTTCCTGCACGAATGGTTGCGAACATTCTTTACAGATAACATCCAAACCCGACTTACCCCAAATATTTTTCTTCTTCTCACAACTACAAGAATACTTTAATTTGCTCTGCCCTGGCTTCTTAGGTGTGAATTTGGCTTTATTAGTCCCCAATGGAAACATAGTATTGAAATCACCATTATCAATTACAGGTACTTTCAGTAATTGTTCATTTACTTGAATTGAGCTAAGCATTGTATCTACAAATGCTAATTCATTAACAATTTCATGCTTAAAAGTTCGATTTGGAAATTGCTTGTCATACCATTCAAGAATGGTGCCAGAAGAACATAAGTCATTACATACACGGATAAACAATCCATCAGGTTTAGGATATTCTTCCATTTTCTGACCAACTTTATTCCCACCAATACGTCCATTATGACTAGGTATTAAACCAATTGATTCCATAAGCATTGACCAGTGTTTATTGTGGTAGGTCTTAACACTATGTAGGCCACGTTGATAGATAATAATATGGCACATCTCATGGCACATTGCCTTAAGAATATCTAAGACTGGTCTCACCCCAAAGTATTCTGGATTTAAAGCCAATTCATGTAAATAATCAGACTTATCTGATTTTACGAAACGGTCATAAGACACATAACTACGGGAATTAGCTTGCCGTTGAAGTGTAATTAAACAAGGTACACATTCATCATTGAATAATTGCCGATTAAGAAAATCAAAGGCATATTGCAAATCTTCATAAAATTTCATTACTCCCTCCTAATCTTCAAATTCGAACAAATATTATGAGTAATAAATATACATATATGATATTTCATTTTTATAAAAATATCTAATTTATTTTCAAAAACACTAAAGTTCGGTAGCGAATTTTAAATTGATTTTATAATTATCAATGACTATTTTTAATCTAAAAAATATCAACATACATATCAAAAACAAATATTAAATCTGTATTTATAAATATCATTCTTGAAAGACCTTAAAGAGAAATGTCCCAAAGATTAACCTACATTTATTTGATTTTAATTGTTAATCAATTTAAAAAATATCATGCATTCTTTAATAGAATTAGATTGCGAATTTAAGAAAACAACCTATATTTTTCAACAGGATTTCAGTCATTTCAAAATATTAGAGATTTTATTAATAATTAGTGATAACAAATTGTTAAAACTATGGGTTTTGTACGATCAGAAAACTCGATCTTATCTAGGCTGTTCTTTGTTTCTAATCCGTCTTACACTACTCATTCTACCAAACACGCTATATCGCGTAGGAAGAGTCATGGTCAAACGAGTTCAAATCTATTTTTCACCCAAGGCGTGGACTAATCTCCAAGGATTGATGGGAAAAGAAGGCAAACCTAGCCAAATTATCAACTCAATTTTTGAACCACTTAACAACATAACAATTGGGCATAAACTTGTCCAAAAGTCACCAAAAAACATAACTTTATCAATAGATGCTGTATCTGCAGGATTTCCCTCTCCGGCACAGAGTTATGCAGATCGTCAAGTAGACATCAACGATATATTAATCACTAATGAATTAGCCACATTTATTGTGACGGTTAATTCGCGTTCTATGCTTGAAGCCGGTATAGACATTAATGATCAGTTAATTGTAGATAAAAGTATCACCCCTAATCATGGGGATATCGTAATTGCTCTGATTGATAATGATTTCACTGTTAAGCGTTTAATGCTTAAGCCCTCCGTATATTTAAAAGCAGAAAACCCAGAATTTAAGGACATTCATTTCCAAGATGAACAACAATTGGTTATTTGGGGGGTTGTTACGTACATTATTAAAAATGCACGTTCCCGATGATTTCTATGCGTAAAGATAAAGTTTTTATTATTTGTGATCTTGATAATTTTTATGTGTCTTGTGAGCGAGTTTTTAACCCAAAACTTATTGGAAAGGCCTGTATAGTTTCTTCCAATAATAACGGCTGTGTAGTAGCTCGATCACAAGAAGCAAAAGACATTGGAATAAAGATGGGCGTTCCAATATTTAAAATCCGAGATTTGATTACTAAGTATGACGTTCAGGTTCTCTCTAGTAATTATGAATTGTATGGAGAAATGTCCAGGCGATTTCATAAAATTTTGCTAGGTTTTGCTTCGGAAGCACATATAGAGAACTACTCTATAGATGAAGCCTTCATCGATTTAACAAGTTATCAGTCTTTATTTGACCCTTATCAATACTGCCAGGAAATTAGAACGAGAATTTACTCATGGCTAGGATTAAAAGTATCCTTTGGTATAGGCAGATCAAAAACAGAGGCTAAAGTTGCAGTGCACATAGCAAAGAAAAACTCTTTTTTTAACGGTGTGTGCGATCTAAACGCATTTGATTTATGTAGCAAAGAGCACGTATTTTCGGAAATTGATGTAGGTGAGGTTTGGGGTGTTGGTACTCGAATTTCACAACGCCTCAAAGAGATGGATATAAATACGGTACTGGATCTTGCGTGTGCTGATGATCAGATTATAAAAAAGTATTTTTCAATTGTACTGCAGCGCACTGTGTTGGAGCTTCGCGGTATTTCTTGTTTAGAATTAGAAAGCGTGCCACCACCTAAACAACAAATTATATCAAGCCGATCATTCCCCAAGCCTGTTACATCCAGAGATGAACTCAATGACGCATTGTTGTATCACTTGCAGGATGCTTTCAAAAGGCTGAGAGATGATAAATCCTTATGCGGCTGTATCACTACATTTGCTAATTCAAATTATTTTGATAAAAACACCTCATATTACAGCAAATCAAGCTCATACGTATTCCCCACTCCAACTGACAACCTTTTAGAGTTAAGCAAAGCTGCTGCAAGACTTACAGATAGCATCTATCAATCAGGCGTGAACTTTAAAAAATGTGGTGTTGGCTTAACATTTTTGGAGTCTAAGACAACGCATAATTATGATTTGCTAACCGATCCAGAAGACATTAAAAGAAATGAAAGTTTAATGTCATCTATTGAGGAAGTTCACAGTAAATTCGGGAAAAAAACGCTTGCTTTAGGCGCAAGTCAGATGAATCAAGGTAATTGGCAAATGACGAGAAGCAATCTGTCCATTAACCCTTTCTCTATAAAGTCCTTATTGCAAATTAGTTAAAAATTTTGGAACCCGCCCTACTGCCTTGATCACGTTTTTTATTTTCTAATTAATTGGGTTTACCCCATGCTCTATCGTACCATATAGAAATCCTTAATATTAAATAATAAGTCTCACGATATGATTTTGATTTTTCCGAGGAAGGTTTTTGAGATTGGCATTTAAAAAAATCGTCTTTTGCAGTAGCCCTATCGTACTAAATAGCTCTTCAAAAATTACAATTCAGGCCTAATTTGGACTCATTTAATTGCTTCTCACCCAGGCCAGTAGAAAATTTATACTAAAAATGGACAGTGATGATTGAATATTGGGTTTTTATATTAGTTTATCCAGTTTTACCCTTCATTTAGATTTTAAAAAAACCCCTGTGGTAGCATTTAATTTTGGGTAAATGGTATTTGATTAATGTCTACAATAAATCACGGCGATACATCAGCTAACGTTGATTCTAGGAATAAATATTTTAATCGGAAATTTTCCAAATTTAATAAAATCACAACTGTATTTGCCGGTGTTTTCGTACTAGGCATTCTTTTTTACGATCAGTTTACTACAGTAAGTCAGGATGAATTACAGAGCATTGCCCTGCTTAAGTCGCAATTATCATCACAAGAAAGTAAAGATGCTTTTGATCAAAAAGCCCGGTTGTTGCTCAAGGATCGAATACTTACTGCGGAAGAAAAGAACGAACTGGCTTTATATTCGGATAAACTAGTTGCTCAAGAGCGTATCGAATCAGAAGTGCTTAGTAGTATTCCAACTCCTAAAGCCTTTTTATCAGATAAGACCTCTGAATAATCCGAACCGGATGATCAAATAGAATTATTAATATTGGTGAGGTATGCACCGTACTAATATTTGATAACCTATATAAGCCCCTTCTTTGCACCATTCCTTGATAAGCCTTTAAAATAAAGGCTTATATTTTTAGGCTATTTGCATTCTAAGGTAGAATTTTAATTAAATCTGCCTTTTTATTTCACGGCTTTCTTTCAATATTCAATGATACAAAACCACAAGAATTACAATAAAGTTTATTTATAAGCTGTTTTACCGCAGTCATTACATGCGTGGGTGCAAATTTATTTTGGTAGCCACAGCATTGATCATACACTAAGGAATAATCCCCGTTAGACCTCTGAGCAACCTGCAATCCAAGTGTATACTTATTTTGATTACTTTTACTTCCTGAGACTGCGTAATCGCTATTGTCTTTGACTGAAAAGGCAACGTAGCTCTTATTCAAACATTTTGAGTGATATTCAGAGATACAATGTTTGAGTTTTACCCCCTCTGCCGACAACCTACTTCGATCAGTAATGGCTTTAAATACACAATTATCTATTGTGATTTCAATGTCATCAATATGTTCGTATTGCTTTGAAATGCTTTTGCTTTTTGATTTATTTAAGATTTGATAATCTTGAATATCTTTATGCCATTTCTTCGTATTGATTATTAATCTATCAACTGATGTTTTTTTTCCTATACGTTTAATATTTTTCTTATATGTTCTTTTAATTCCATCACCATCTCGCACGTATTCCCGACCATTCAGATAATCGCACAGTTCCCCTAACATACCATTACACTGTAATAGCTCCTCATTCTCAGGGTTGATTCTGACTTCGTTTGAACCTTGTTGCAGTAGGAGTTCAACAGATTTTCCAATATGCCTAGAAACATCCTGATCGAGTAGTTCATTAGAATTTAATTTATAAAGATTGCCTATTTCTTTTTTTGCACGATTAATCGCTTCATAATTCAGGTGTGTGAAATCATAGTCTCCATCCAAATAAATCATGATGTTTCGCCAAAAGGTAATAGATGATATATATGAATAAGTATCACTCACCTGACTCATCACAATTAAAAATGTATTTTCTTCAAGGTTTAAGAATCGCCTAACGGTCTTCTTACTTGGGAATTGACCTATCTGTAAATTCTCAGTATTTGCGACAACCAATTTATCGTATGAGAAAAAATCACTCTCAAAATTTCGAGCGAACAAATTTTTGTATCTTATTAACTGAATAAAGAGATAAGCGAGTTTATTATTGTCCTCCTTCCCCCAAGTTATAATCAAGTTTTTGCTATTTTCAAGAAACAGATTTGTTTTTATTTTTGCAGTAAGTGAATGATCATCAAAATGAAATCTTCCCCAACACTTATTGTATATTGCTTCGGCTTTTCCCCATTGCTTAACGTCAAAAAAGGATTTCAGCTCAGTATAGATATGAAGCAGCTTACCGTTTAATTCTTCCCATAAAGGTTCTGCTGAATAATTTAATATCTCAACTAACCCTGCTATGCGCTCAACAAGAATATACTCAGCGACATTTAATTTTTCCAAAACCCCTCGATAATCGAAATCTTTATTTAAATCGACTACCGCATTTGTCGAAAACTTCATGAAGATTTCATAAGTAAACCATTTCTTAGCGCTAGATAAATGTGGATAGATGGATAGGTCGCCCCCATCAAAGAACTCTGCAAATGTCGCATATACATACAGGTAGCTTTTTAGTACATACACACCATTGTTTAATGACCTTTCACAAAGAAAACCTTCCTTACGCAAATAATAAAGATTTATCATCACCCAATCATTTTTCAAATCCCCAATCTCATGCGATTTTAAGTCTTTCCTAACATACACAGAAATAACACTTTTTTGTGGAACATCCGAAAAATCTTCATTTTTAACAAATCGAAAGAAATCAAACAAAATAATATCGCTTACCTGTCCATTATCAGAAATATCCTGATAAGGGTTTTTAATCATTCGTTCAACTCTTGCTGTGATATTGGTGTAATGCTCTTTCAAGCTTTCAGCTAAAATTTGTTTAATATCTCGATCAAGGCGATTAGATTCTCGAACCCCTTCCTTCCGCCACGCCATGTACCGTTTATATTCATCTGTCTCACCCCCAAGCAGCTCTTTGATATTTTTGCTGCACGGCGTTGTCAAAAAGCAATGTGTATAAAAGTTTTCTAATTCTTTATTTTCACACAGATCAAAATGGTGCATTTCAAGAGATTCCAAGAATTTATTTTTGATTTACATAGTAATAATATATCTTTTTTTCTTCAATCCCTAGGCACTATTAAAAAAACCACCCGAAGGCGGTTTGTTTTTAAATTTCCACATTACTCACAAGTCTCGAAAATGGAATTTAATTTTAATTGGCTATTTGCAAAATGAGATTGAGTAATTTAATTATTCAACCTCATTTTGCAAATAGCCTATTTTTATTCAGAGAAAAGATTTAATATAGGGTCACAAATTTTTATGAAAACGATTGGGGAAGCCTGGAAGCTTTCTGAGTCGTCAATATAGTAAGGAGCTATAATGCACTATACTGAACATCCCGATTATCATCTATACAAAGCCCAAATAGACCAATTACTTAAAGATGGTTTTCCTAGAAAAACCTATGCTAGGAATTTAGTCCGTAATCACTATATAGAACAGCCAAAAATCAAACTGACAGGCCAATACAGTATCAAAGAGCGCGAAATCAAGGATATTATTGGTAAAAAAAAGGGACTGCTTACCGTTATTGGTTTCGTCACAGATGGGACTCTCTCACCAAAGCTGAACCCAATAGTATGTCAATGTGATTGTGGCGCATATTGCATTATTAAGGCATCCAATTTCCAAAAAGAAAACATCATCTTAGCTTGTTCAGAGTGTGTCTTAACACAAAACGGTTTTTCTAGACAGTTTTGGGAAATTAATCGAGTGAATCTTGCCGACAATGTTGTTTGCTCAATATTTGGGGGAGAAAACTTATCCATTGTTAACTTTACTGATCCGGCTAGAACGTATGTAGGTAGCATCAATACTTTGGAAAAGTTATCAATTGATGAATTAAAGTTTCTGACTTACCAATATAACGCTTACTCAATAGAACACTTTGCTTTGAGTGAGGATAAGAATCAGCTAGTTAGCCCAAAAATATTTGAAGGTGGCATTCGCAAGAATCTCGTCAATTGCTATGTACATAGACCTGAACTTATTAATCTGGAAGATGTTCCCGCTAAGTTGCACAATCGAAATATCTCTCAAATGATCGGTGTACGCATTGATCGGTATGAAGTTGTAGGCATCCTAAAAACAGAGGATATATACGATTACTCGACAAATAAAGCAACCTTAGTTGCTCGTTGTGAGTGTGGCATGTATTCATTATTCAACTATAAGACATTACATAAACCACAAGAGACCCAATATTATAGTTGCAACAGATGTCAATGTGTTGAAAATGAAATCATACGGCGTGAATTTGAGAAGCACGGTGAGTTGGTCACAGCAGAGAAAGCATGGAAAATATTAGGTTATGTAGCGCCTACAAAGGTGGTGTTTAAAAAGGCATTAAATACAGATGTTAGAAACGCCTATACCCATGAAATTAATCGCTTGGATAAGGATAAGGTTCCGGCTTACCACAAGAAGTATTTTGGAATGCGATTTGGTTATGTGGTTATTGTCGATAGAGCACGGCGTAAAGATGTAAGTGGTAATGCTGATGCCTTCGCTGTCGCATCATGTGATTGTGGGCAAGAATGTTACTTCCCTTATCGGAAATTAAAATTAAATACAGATAATCCTGTAGTGCTTGCTTGTTCAGAATGTTCATATCAAATTAACAAGACCTTCCATTGGGGAGGTAATAATGGTCAACTTATGGGGCGACCATCAACAGTATTCAAAAAGGTGTGGAGCCATTATCTATACTTGTTCGGTTACGACCGTGAGCTTGAATTTAGTCCTATCTGGCGTGCATATCTATTGATGAAAAAAAATAATCCTGAACTGATTTTTAAGCAGATTGTAAATACGTTAATTGAAGCTGCAATGAGGTTTAAGGAAAAGAATAGAACAATTGAACAAAGAGAAACAAGTGATCTGAAAGTAGCTTCAAAACGTTAATTCATCATTAGAATCATTCAAATAAAACCCGTATCAATCGTACGGGTTTTTCGCAACTTTATTTATAGTTCCGACAACAATAACACTATCTTCTAATAGCAGGTGTTTAGTTATGAGCTGCTTTATCTATACGGCGTTTGAACTGGTTTTCATAAGCAACTTGATTATTTTCAAAATAAACATATGGGTAATTCACCATTATCATGTGAGTGATTGATCTCATGAATTCAGTAAATTGATCATTCAAAGAATTGGATAATTCTGTAGGTTCTAAATCAAGAGGCACATCAAAAACAAGAGGATAACTTATGCAATCTAAAGAATTGTTATAAATACCACCAAATAAAATAAATTCTGGTACTAAGTTCTCCATATTTTGCCCATTGCTAAATAGCGATAGTTCAAAGGAGTAGAAATGATCTGGGATCAAAAACGGGTTTAATATGTCCGAAGTCAGTTTAATCACAGCATTGCCGTTCAACTCACTCAATGCAGAGTATCCTTGTTCAAAGAGATCTTTTAGATTCTGGGTTTCTTCATCATGTACCTTGAAAAAATTTTCAATGGTACATTCATTAGAGAGGTGGATCAGGAAATTTGAACAACACTTATAAGTGATATTTTGCTCCCCAAATGATGTTATAAACATCAATATATGGAGTATTTTATGACACGTAGACCAAGAAGAAATCATTCAAATGACTTTAAAGCTAAGGTAGCACTTGCTGCGATTAAAGCAGAAAAAACACTTGCTGAATTGAGTGCTGAATTTGATGTTCATCAAAACCAAATTAT
>CAACWN010000070.1_pt1 | contig 15480 bp, 11 predicted proteins | sample 2275671 | NCBI WGS metagenome assembly CAACWN01 (sample SAMEA5312464, study PRJEB27640) | indoor metagenome | biome: indoor environment; feature: controlled; material: polymer furnished wood metals | place: Austria | collected 2011-04-21 | reverse complement strand
TCTTTGGCTTCCTGCATACAGCCCTGATTTAAATCCTATAGAACAGATGTGGGCATGGGTTAAACGTAAGCGTAAAGAATGGTTGATCGACTCAGTCGATGAGTTATTTCAAGTTTTTTTCGAATCCTGTATGAATAATAAAGTAGTTTGACTATAATGCAATCATAATCAGTGTAAAACATTTTACATGTGACTTGTTCCACTTTAGATATTTGTTTAAGATGAGATGTAACTCATTGAAATGTGTCATCATATTCGTCGTCAGAAAACAAGGATTATGCCATTATTTCAATGAGTTATCTTTTTTTGTCGTGTACAAAGGTATATACTATTATTTAGAAAAAAGTTGTTGCTAACAATATTTTTTTATTTGTCTTTAGGGGGGCGATAAATTGGGCTTTGAAAATTCAAGTATTTTGGAAAAAAGTAAAAAATCTGAGCAGATTTTTATTAATAAAAAAATACAGGCAAGGGCTGTTGAGTCAGATCTTAAAATGGTTAAGCAGACTATTAAGCTTTTGTCGGAAGGTGGGGTAAGTGCAGTTACTTTAGAAGCTGTTGGAGTGAATGCAGGATATAGCCGAGGCTTAGTCACACGTCGTTATGGCTCTAAAGATAAATTGTTAATTCGTGTTTTGGATTATTTGGAAAATTGGCTTAATGAGAAATCTAAATTATCTACTAAAAATAAATATGGTTTGGATGCGATTAATAGTTTGCTTTTAAATGTGGCAGATGATGTTTATGTCTATCGTGAAAAATATCGTGCTTATTTTTGGTTGAGATTTTATGGGTTGGAATCAAATAAAGCTTTAAATGAATATCTTGTTAATTCACAGAGTGTGCGTGAATCAGATAATATTAAATGGTTGAAAGAAGCTTTGGTTTTGGAGCAGTTGTCTCGAAATGTTGATATTGAAATGGTCGCAGATTTTATTATGACTTCTTTAATGGGGCTGGTACATAAATGGATGGTCGATCAAAATTTTAATATTGAACTGAGATTAAGGCAGTTGGTTCATGTGCATTTAAAAAATATGTTCAACCATTCACATTTATATCATGCTGTAAATTATTGGGGGGAATGAGGTTATGCAATTCACTTCTTTAAAATGGATGTGTGTCGTATTGACATCAAGTCTTGTGGGTTGTTCTCAAATAACGCCTCTCCCAGAACATCAAGTGGCTCTGTCTCAAACATATCCATTGCAAACTCAAGGTAACTACCAAGTCTTATCTTGGGACAATTATGTTAATGATCAGCAGCTAATTAATCTTGTTGATTTGGCATTAGTGTCCAATCAAGATTTAAAAATTGCTTCATTACGGATACATGAAGCACAAGCAGCATATGGTATCCAACGTGCGGAGCTTTTCCCCAATATTGGCGGGAATGCAGGTATGGAACGTAATCATGTGCCTGCCGATTTATCTTATGTTGGCCGAGAAATGACGACCAGCCAGTATTCTGTTGGTTTGGGTATGAACCAATGGGAGCTGGACTTATGGGGGCGTATACGCAGCTTGAATGAAGCAGCTTTACAGCAGTTCTTTGCAGTAGAGAGTAATGTGCGTGCAGCACGCAATAGTATTATGCAGCAAACTGTTCAAAGTTATTTAACGTTATCTGAACTGGATAAACGCATCCATTTTGCTCAGCGCTCTGTACAGAATTATGAAAAATCAGTACGAATTTTTAAGCGCCGTTTTGAGGTGGGTGCAGGCTCTAAAGTGGAATACATGCAAGCAAAAACAATGCTCAGTAATGGTCAAGCTTTAGTGGCTGAATTACAGAAATCCCGTGCACTGACTGCAAACTATTTAGTGCAATTGGTGGGACAGCCGATTTCTTTGCCTAAAACAGATTTAGATCAAGTGACTTTTAAAACAAGTATGCTACAAACGGGTTTGCCTTCAGACTTATTGTTGAACCGTCCTGATATTCATGCTGCGGAAGCAATGCTTAAATCTAAGCATGCCAATATCTATGCGGCACGCGCAGCATTTTTTCCACGTATCGCACTGACGGGCAGTTTTGGAACAGCCAGTGCAGATTTAGACGATTTATTTAAATCTGGCAGCAGTGTTTGGTCGTTTGCTCCTAGTATCAGTGTGCCTATTTTTACTGCGGGTCGTCTAAAAAATAATTTGACCTTAGCAGAAGTGCGTAAAGAGATTGCAGTGGCAGAGTATGAAAAGACGGTACAGAACGCATTCCGTGAAGTCTCTGATGCACTGGTTCAACAGAAATATTTAGATCAACAATTACGGATTCAGAAACAAGGACTCAGTGCTTTCCAGGAAACTGCACGGCTGGCACAACTGCGTTATGACAACGGTGCTGTGGGATATTTAGACGTTTTGGATGCACAGCGCAATTTACTTAGTGCAGAACAGCAATTGATTGAAACGCAAAGTAGCTTAATGCAGTCCTATGTCAGTCTTTATTTTGCCTTGGGTGGTGACACCGCATTTGCAAAAAAAATTTAAAATATTGGGTAATTAAACATGAATTTTAAGAAAATAACCATTGCTGGGTTCATCGTTGTTTTAGGGTTGGTCGCTTATCTGATCTGGAAAAATATGAATAAGCCAGACACTGATGCCTTAGTCAGTGGCAATGGACGTATTGAAGCCACTGAAATTAACGTATCTAGTAAGCTATCTGGCCAGTTAGAAGAAATTTTGGTTAAAGAAGGTGACTTTGTCGAGCCTGGTCAAATCTTGGCGCGGGTTAAAATTTCGACTTTAGAAGCCCAGTTACGTGAATTGGAAGCACAACAGCGTCAAGCCCAGGATGCGATTGCGACAGCGGAAGCACAAGTGGCGATGCGGATCAGCGAAAAAGCCGCCGCTGAAGCCATGGTACAACAGCGTGAAACAGAACTGATGGCGGCTAAAAATCGTTTAGCGCGTACCGAAGTTTTAGCCAAAGAAGGCGCATCGTCCAAGCAACAACTGGATGATGAACGTGCCGCAGCACAGCAAGCCATTGCGGTATTAAGCGCAGCCAAAGCACAGGTACAAAGTGCCCAAGGGGCAATTGTTGCGTCTAAAAGCCAAGTGTCAGCCGCACATTCTCAAGTCGATGCCATCAAAGCCTCGGTGGAACGGATTAAATTTGATATGGATGATGCACAGTTACGTGCACCATTAAAAGCACGTGTTCAGTTCCGTGTCGCGCAGCCGGGTGAGTTGGTGGCAGCGGGCGGGCGTGTGCTCAATCTGATTGATTTATCTGATGTGTATATGACGTTCTTTTTGCCTGAAACCGTTGCAGGTAAAATTGCTATTGGAACAGAAGTACGTATTGTATTGGATGCTGCGAAAAATGTGGTGATTCCAGCTACAGTGTCTTTTGTTGCCGATACTGCACAGTTCACACCAAAATCGGTGGAAACGGAAAGCGAACGTCAAAAACTGATGTTCCGTGTTAAAGCGAAAATTGATCCAACTTTATTGAACAAATATATCGAACAAGTCAAAACAGGTTTGCCAGGTGTGGCATATATCAAAATTGATGATCAGGCAGCTTGGCCGACATTTTTAGAGAACACAGTTAAATGATGACACAACAATCTGAAAAAGGATCGGTTGTTGCAGAAATTGAAAATGTTAGTCTGAAATATGGAAAAACGGTTGCACTGAATCAAGTGTCGCTATCCTTACCAGCAGGCTGCATGATCGGTTTAATCGGTCCAGATGGGGTGGGGAAATCCAGTCTATTGGCTTTGCTGTCAGGGGCGAAAATTGTACAGCAAGGTCGCTTAAAGGTGTTGGGCGGTGATATTGCCGATAAACAACACCGTACCCGTGTTTGCCCACATATTGCCTATATGCCGCAGGGTTTAGGGAAAAACCTATATAAAACTTTATCGGTTGAAGAGAATTTACAGTTTGTGGCACGTCTGTTTGGGCATGATGCTGCCGAGCGACGCAAACGGATTGATGATCTGACCAAAAGCACAGGCTTGTACAATTTTCTCGACCGTCCTGCGGGTAAATTATCGGGTGGGATGAAGCAGAAATTAAGTCTGTGCTGTTCTTTGATTCATGATCCCGATTTTCTGATTTTAGATGAGCCGACCACAGGGGTTGACCCTTTGGCACGGGCGCAATTTTGGGAACTGATTAACCGCATTCGCAAAGTTCGTCCACAGATGAGTGTTATTGTTGCTACTGCTTATATGGATGAAGCACAAGGCTTTGACTGGCTGGCGATGATGGATGATGGGCAGATTTTAAAAACTGGCACACCACAAGAATTATTGACTGAAACGCAATGTAACAGTTTAGAAGATGCTTTTATTCAACTATTGCCAGAAGAAAAAAAGCTCGGCTATGAGCCTGTGGTGATTCCGCCTTTACCTGACTACGGTTCAGAAAGCTATGCTCTTGAAGCGCAAGATTTAACAGTGAAATTTGGTGATTTTACTGCGGTAGATCATGTTAATTTTAAAATTAAGCGTGGTGAAATATTTGGTTTCTTAGGCTCGAATGGTTGTGGTAAATCCACCACCATGAAAGTGCTGACGGGACTTTTAGAAGCCTCAGAAGGTCAGGCGTGGCTGTTTGGTGAGCCTGTAGAGGGCAACAATATTGAAACTCGTCGCCGTGTCGGCTATATGTCGCAGGCATTTTCCCTATACAGCGAGCTGACCATTGTGCAGAATTTGGTCTTACATGCCAAATTATTTCATGTGCCACAAGAGCAAATTGAGCCGCGTGTACAACTGATGCTCGAGCGTTTTGATCTTGAGAATGTGAAAGAAAAACTGCCTGATGATTTGCCCTTGGGGGTTCGTCAGCGTTTATCACTCGCAGTGGCACTGGTGCATAATCCTGAAATTTTAATTCTGGATGAACCAACATCTGGGGTTGACCCGATTGCGCGTGATAATTTCTGGCGCTATTTAATCAATTTGTCGCGTAATGATGGGGTCACGATCTTTATTTCAACGCATTTTATGAATGAAGCCTTGCGCTGTGACCGAATGTCAATGATGCACGCTGGACGGGTGCTTGACAGTGCGTCACCAGCACAGCTGATTAAAAACCGCCATGCTGAAACACTTGAAGAAGCTTTTATCGGTTATTTGATTGATGCTGGTGCAGGCACTAAAGATCAGCCCAATGATTTGGCGGAAAGTATTGCTGAAACAAATGGCAGTAAAGAACTGAATGCCAAGCCAAAAAAATTCAGTTTGCGCCGGTTATTGAGTTTTGCCTGGCGTGAGTCTTTGGAGTTGGCGCGTGATCCGATTCGCGCAACCATGGCTTTAATGGGGTCATTAATTTTACTGCTGGTCATGGGCTACGGCATCACCATGGATGTTGAAGACCTCAAATTCGCTGTGCTGGATCGTGACCAAACGAGCTTAAGTCAAAACTACAGCATGAGTATTGCAGGGTCGCGCTATTTTATCGAACAGCCATCGCTGCAAAGCTATGATGATATTGATCAGCGTATGCGTAGTGGGGATATTTCCTTGGCGATAGAAATTCCGCCAAATTTTGCTCGTGATGTTGCTCGTGGTGAACAGGTGCAAGTCGCTGCGTGGATTGATGGTGCGATGCCACAGCGTGCAGAAACTGTGCAAGGTTATGTGCAGGGGATTCACACGTATTGGCTGATGCAAAAAGCATTGGAACAAAGTGGTTATAAAACATCTAGTACTGTGAGTGTTGAAACTCGTTACCGCTATAACCCAGATATTAAAAGTTTACCTGCGATGACCCCCGCAGTATTGCCTTTATTATTACTGTTGATTCCTGCCATGTTGACTGCTTTATCTGTGGTGCGAGAAAAAGAATTAGGTTCGATTGTGAATTTGTATGTCACACCAGTGACGCGGACAGAATTTTTAATTGGTAAACAGATTCCATATATCTTGTTGGCAATGTTGAACTATTTCCTTATGTGTTTGGTCATGGTTACTTTATTTGATGTACCTGTAAAAGGTAGCTTCTTTGCTCTGACCTTAGCTTCTTTTTTGTTTGTAATTTTTGCCACAGGTATGGGCCTATTGGCATCTACTATTACCAAAAGCCAGATTGCTTCAATGTTTTTAGTCATGATTGGGACTTTGATACCAGTTATGCAGTTTGCTGGAATTATCAATCCTGTATCGTCTTTGGATGGGTTTGGACGCTGGTTTGGGGAAATTTATCCGGCAACGCATATGGTCAATATCAGTCGTGGAATTTTTAATAAAGGTTTGGGCTTTGATGATTTGAAACAGGCCATTTGGATCATTGCCATGGCTGTTCCGGTAGTAATGTTTGCTGCTATTGCCTTGCTGAAGAAACAGGAGCAATAAGATGTTCACAAAATTACAGAATATCTATCAGCTCGGCTGTAAAGAGCTTTGGAGTCTTTGGCGTGATCCAATCATGCTAGTGTTAATTATTTACACTTTTACTGTATCAGTTTACACATCATCAACTGCTGTAAAAGAAACATTGAATATGGCGCCGATTGCGATTGTTGATGAGGATCATTCAACTTTGTCTGAACGGATTTCTTCAGCATTTTATCCTCCAAATTTTACCAGTAAAACGACAACGCTGAACACGATGGATGAGGGTATGGATGCAGGTGAGTTTACTTTTGCAGTAAATATCCCAGCCAATTTTCAGCAAGATGTGTTGTCTGGCGAAAGTGCGGAGATTCAAGTCAATGTTGATGCAACCCGTATGACTCAAGCCATGTCGGGCGCAGGCTATATTCAGCAGATGATTCAGTCTGAAGTGAATGAATATGTGCTGCGTAACCGTGAAGTTACTAATCTGCCTATAGATTTGGCGATACGCTCCCGTTTTAATCCAACACTGGAAAATCAATGGTTTAGGAGTGTCATGCAGATTATTAATAACGTGGCAATGCTTTCAATTATTCTGACTGGTGCAGCGCTGATTCGTGAACGTGAGCATGGCACCATTGAACATTTGATGGTGATGCCAGTAACGGTATTTGAAATCATGATGTCCAAAGTCTGGTCAATGAGTCTTGTGGTATTGATCGCAGTATTTGTTGGCTTAAAAGTCGTGATTCAGGGTGTATTGCATGTCCCGATTGATGGTAGTTTGCCGCTCTTTTTCTTTGGCGCCTTACTCACACTGTTTGCAACCACTTCGATGGGTATTTATATGGCAACCGTTTCAAAATCTATGCCGCAGTTTGGTTTGTTAATGATGCTGGTACTAATTCCAATGCAAATGCTGTCAGGCGGATCTACTCCACGCGAAAGCATGCCGGAAATTGTGCAGCAGGTCATGATGATTGCCCCAACTACACACTTCGTCTCTTTGGCTCAGGCCATTTTATACCGTAATGCAGGATTCGATGTGGTGTGGCCATCATTTGTATGGTTGTTAGGTATTGCGTCAGTGTTTTTTTATGTGTCTTGGAAGCGCTTTAAAGACACGATTCATACCATGGCGTAAAGAGTTTCCCTTTTGCAGGCAGATGACTCCCTGAATAGTCTGCCTGCTTTTTTTTATTCTTTGATAATAATTCAATGGCGCAAGATTTAAATAAATGTCATTTAATAGCATAATTTTTTTGAAATTTATAGGGGAATGTAGTGCTTCAAATTCTCTCTGAACTATGTGGCGGTGTCGGTCTATTTTTAATTGGTATGACGTTACTGACTGATAGCCTTAAAGAAATTGCAGGTCAGACCTTGAAGGAGTTACTGACACGGTTTACGGCAACACCGTTTAAAGCCATGCTGTCAGGTTTGGGCATGACATTGCTGGTGCATTCATCTACAGCAACAATTGTCGCCGCCATTGGTTTTGTCGGAGCAGGGGTACTCAGTTTCACGCAAGCCATGAGTGTGGTGATTGGTGCCAATATCGGCACAACCAGTACTGGTTGGATTGTGGCATTTTTGGGCATGAAATTTTCCATTTCCATGTTGGCATTACCGATGATTGCTTTAGGCGCTCTGCTTAAACTCATCGCTAAAGGCCAAATGGCCTTATTGGGCCTTGTGATTGCAGGCTTTGGTCTGATTTTCTTTGGCATCGATGTTTTGCAAAAAGCCATGGCGGGGTTTGCTGTACACTCAGATTTATCCTTTTTTGGTTATGACAGCTTGTGGTCACAATTGGTTTTGGTGCTGATCGGCATCATTATGGCAATGCTGCTGCAGTCCTCTAGTGCATCTATTACAGCGACTATGGCTGCCTTAGTCAGTGGTGCGATTGACTTGCCGCAGGCGCTATATATGGTGATTGGGCAAAATATTGGTGCAGTCAGCATTACCGTGATTTCGGTGATTGGCGCTTCGATCAATGCCAAACGAACAGTTGCTGTGAACGTGATTTTTAATCTCGTGAGTGCGATTGCTGCATTTTTCCTGTTAGCACCGTTTTTTCTTTGGTTGATTAAACACAGTGCATTTTTCAGCAGCATTGATCAAGTGATTATGCTCGCGATGTTTCATACAGCATTCAGTGTGTTGGGGGCATGTATGTTTATGCCAAGTCTGAAATTTTTAGAACAGAAAATTATCCAATGGTTGCCAAGTAATAATCCTGCCATTTTAGACAGTCTGGATGATGCAAGTTTGCAAGTACCTGCCATTGCAGTACAGGCCGCGGAAAAGGCGGTATATTTCAGCATATTTGAGATTTTTAAAATTCTACAAATGGTTTTTCAGACCGGTACATTACCTAGACATCAACAGTTGAATACGCTGAATGAGATTATTCAGCATATTGAGCAGTATTTAGAAAAAATAGCGATTCCTGAGCATCCTGCACTCAAACAAAAATTCTTATCATTACTGCGAGTAATGGTCTATGTACGTGTCTTACATAATGATTTAGAGCGTTTAGATAATGCCATATTGCTACGAACACAGCCGGCAATTTTTCAGTTAGCACTAGATTATTGCAATATTTTAGAAAGTTACTTTTCACATATAGAACAGTTAGCAGATCGGTCAGTCATTGAAAATCTTAGAGCCGATTTAAATCAGTTAAAAAAATGGACCAGTAGCCATCGTGCCGAAACGCGTAAAAAAGTCATGGAATATACCGAAGTAAATCAATTAAGCGCATCCAAAGGGGTGGAATTATTAGCTGCACAGCGTTGGATGGATCGCTTAATTGCACATAGCTATCGTTTCTCTAACGTGATGTATGAGCGTCTTTTAGAGGAGTCTTGATGAATGTGGTTCATCGCATTTTTTATCCAGCTGTGTTGAGGCTAAGAAATTGAATACTGTATTACTAGATTTGTCCTTTCAAGAATTATTGAGAGTCATGGTATCTGCATTAGGCTGCGGTTTATTAATCGGTTTAGAACGGGAAAGGCATAATCGTAAAGAAAGTGAACCCAGTTTTGCCGGACTGCGTTCATTTACCATTTGCGCCTTGCTTGGGGCAGTATGTTTTTTACTACATCTTGCAGTAGGTATCTTAGGTGCATTTTCAGTCACGACTTTTTGTGTTTATAGCCTGATTAAACAAAAACAGGATATTGGTGCGACCACTGAACTGGCATTTTTGATGACCTATTTGATTGGTGCATTATGTGTGTTTAATGTGCCGCTTGCTGCAGGGTTAGCGGTAGTGTTGTGTCTGATTTTAATGGGCAAGCAGTCATTGCATTATTTTGCTGGCAATTGGATTCAGCATTTTGAACTGCGTGACGGTTTGTTTTTACTGGCACTGATTTTAATTGCCTTGCCACTGATGCCGGATCAGGCAATGTGGGGCACAGTACTCAATCCATATGTGATTCTAAAACTGCTGATCATGATTTTAGGCGTACAGTCCTTGGCACATATTGCTAAACGTCTCTTGCCAAACAATAAAGCCTTGATGTTGTCATCTTTGGCATCCGGTTTTGTTTCTAGCACCGCAACTATTGCCAGTTTGGGCATGGAAGTCCGTTCAGGCAAAGCAGAAGCCAAATCTAATGCTGGTGCAGGCTTAATTTCCTGTATTGCGACCCTGTTACAGCTGCTGATTATTGTCGCAGGGATTAATTTTGCTTGGTTTAAGGTTTTATTGTTGCCTTGCAGTATTGGCATTGCAGTGCTTTTGATCATTGCCTTGATGTTAATTCATTCATCCAAAGCGACGATGGGTCAACAGGCTACACCACAAAATGATATTACGCATATGGACAGTCGGATGTTCAGCATTAAGGAAGCCTTGATCATTGTGGTAACACTGACAGTGATTCAAGCAGCGGTATATGGCTTGAATGTAGTGTTGGGTGATAGCGGTTTGATTATTGGGGCATTCTTCGCTTCTTTATTTGAAGTGCATGCCGCCATGGCAACGGTGGTGATGCAAGGAACACCACAGCAGATGACGTTGGTCTACGCTATGATGATTGGTTTGGCTGCACATGCATTTTCTAAAAGCATCAATGCATTTTTAACTGGTGGCGGGAAATATTTTCTATATTTTGCCCCCGCACAAATGCTGCATATGGCGATTTTAATGGCGGTACTTTGGATGGTTATTCAGTAAATTTAGGATTTATTTTCAATATTTTAGAATGATATTTAAGTTTTTGTTTTGTAATTCTATTTATTTTTAGCCAACTAAAAATGGCATTGCTTTTAAGAAATATGGGTAGTATATGAATTCCGTAGTTACACAAGCCTCCCCCCCGGTATATGGTCAAGTTGAGCGATATATTAATCGCGAGTTGTCAATTTTAGATTTTAATTTACGTGTCTTAGAACAAGCGGTCGATCCTTTAAATCCACTCTTAGAAAAATTGAATTTTTTATTAATTTTTTCTAGAAATTTAGATGAGTTTTTTGAAATTCGTGTTGCAACTATGTTGGAACATTTTGTTCAAGAGCGAGACATACAAACGGCTGATGGTTTATCCCCACAAGAAATTTTACATCAAATTTCGGAGACAGCACATGCTGCGATTGAACGCCAATATCAAATTTTAAATGAGCAAATTTTTCCGCAGTTAAGAGAAGAAGGCATCAGCTTTTTAAGACGTGGAGAGTTAACTCAAGCACAATCTAATTGGGTCAAAAAATATTTTCAGGAACAGGTTGCACCAGCCTTAACACCAATAAGTTTAGATCCTGCGCATCCCTTTCCACGCTTGGTCAACAAATCACTTAATTTCATTGTGACTTTGGAAGGTAAGGATGCCTTTGGCCGTCAGATCGATTTGGCAGTGGTTCCTGCACCACGTTCATTGCCACGTGTGGTGCGTTTGCCAGATGAGTTGACCGAAGGCAAAGAGCATCATGTGATGCTCTCTTCAATTATTCATACTCATGTGTCTGATTTATTTCCGGGAATGACGGCAACGGGTTGCTATCAATTTAGAGTAACCCGAAATGCAGATTTAACGTTAACTGAAGATGTTGAAGACTTAGCGGAAGCCTTAAAAGACGAACTCAGTTCACGCCGTTTTGGTCGGGCAGTACGTTTGGAGGTCAATAAAAATTGTCCAACACATATTTATGAATACTTACTCAAAGAATTCGATTTGGATACGCATCAATTGTATCGTGTCGACGGGCCTGTTAATTTGGCTCGATTGGTCTCGGATTTTAAACGCCCATATTTACGCTATGAGCCACATACTCCTGTGATTCCAAAAATACTGAAAAAATCTGCAAATATTTTCAGTGCGATGCAGAAACAAGATATTTTATTGCATCATCCTTTTGAATCATTTTCCCCTGTAATTCGATTATTACGTGAAGCCGCGCAAGATCCGCATGTTTTGGCCATTAAACAGACCTTGTACCGTAGCGGTGCAAATTCAGAAATTGTGCAAATTTTGGCTGAGGCGGCAAGAAATGGTAAAGAAGTCACCGCAGTGATTGAATTACGGGCACGGTTTGATGAAGAGTCCAATATCGCTGTTGCCAATGTTTTACAGGAAGCGGGTGCCGTGGTGGTATATGGCATTGTCGGCTATAAAACTCATGCCAAAATGATTTTGGTGGTACGCCGAGAAAATCAAAAACTGGTGCGCTACGCACATTTAGGTACAGGAAATTATCATGCTGGCAATGCCAAAATTTACACTGATTACGGTTTATTAACGACCAATCAAGATTTGTGTGAAGATGTACATCGTATTTTTCAAGAATTAACCGGTATGGGCAAAATGGTGAAGTTAAAGAAACTTCTACATGCACCATTTACTTTGCATAGTCAGTTGATGAATTTTATTGAAAACGAGATTGTGCTTGCGAAAGCAGGGAAACCGGCAAAAATTATCATTAAGGTCAATGCACTAACCGAAGTTCAATTGATTAATAAATTATACGAAGCTTCTCAAGCTGGTGTGCAAATAGAATTAATTATTCGTTCTATTTGTTGTTTACGTCCAGGCCTAATTGGCTTATCAGAAAATATTCGTGTTCGCTCAATTGTAGGGCGTTTTCTTGAGCATACTCGTGTCTATTATTTTTACAATAATGGTGATACACGTGTGTATTGTTCTAGTGCTGACTGGATGGAGCGTAATTTATTTAAACGTGTTGAAGTGTGCTTTCCTATTGAAAATACTAGACTCAAAAAAAGAATTTATCAGCAAGGGTTAGAAAATTATTTAATGGATAATCAACAAGCATGGCTATTACAAAGTGATGGTAGTTGGAAGCGTAACTCATGCATAGAAAATGAAAAGCCACATAATGCGCAGCACTTTTTGTTAAGCGTTATAAAGTAAATGCTTAACTTAAAGTTAACTCTTTTTAGGCCTATTCAACAACATTTAAGAAATTATGATCTTTCGATACAGGTGGAATGCCACTAATTTTAAAGTAGCAAGCACTTTGCCACCTTTTGTCAAATAAAGTTATAGGCAGATATAATATTTTAAGTTGTTGGATGGTCATTGTTTTTTGATTTAACACATTTAAATAGGATAAACATTTTTGGGTACTTTATATTTTGATCAAGTCTTACCTGTCCAGATGCCGAAGTTGATCTTTTTGCCTTGGTAAAAATATTTCATTTGGCTTATTTTATTTCATAGCGAATGAGTACGATGAAACAATAATGACATAATTTGAATATATCTAAATTATGTCGGTTTTCATTTGATCTAAATTTTTTAAATTCTTTTCATATCATTAGACCTCTTGCGTTAGTCAAAATTTAATCAGTGATAAGCGTTGATTTTTAAATAAATATCAACATCTAAAATAGTCATTAAAGATACTTTCGCAAGAGGTCTATTGAAAATTAACTGAGAAATTTGACGATAATCGAAATACTGACCTGCAAAGAAGCGTTGTATACGTCGATAAAATGATTGTGGTAAGCACTTGATGGGTAAGGCTTTAGATGCAGAAGAAAGATTACATGTCTGTTTTACAATTAATGCAAGCATAATCAGTGTAAAACATTTTACATGTGACTTGTTCCACTTTAGATATTTGTTTAAGATGAGATATAGCTCATTGAAATGTGCCATCATATTCGTCGTCAGAAAACAAGTATTATGCCATTATTTTAATGAGTTATATTTTTTTTCGTGTACAAAGAAATAGTTTAAAGAAGTGGACCAGTCAGCATCGTGCCGAAATACGCCAAAAAATTCTGCAGCATACTGAAGTGAATCAACTTAATGCAGCAAAGGGGATTGAGTTACTTGCTGCGCAACGTTGGCTAGATCGTTTAGTTGCACATACTTACCGTTTTTCTAATGTGCTGTATGAAAGTATTCTCAAAAATGAAGAAAGGAAATTTAAAAATGGCTGTTAAATTGACACGCCGTACAAAGTATTCATTCAGGGTGTTGAACTTGGCGATGCTGTCTATATTGTGTACAGAAGCAGGCTATGCTTATCAACCTGCAAGTGCTTCTGCTTGTGTAGCACTTGAGTCAAATGCAGAGCGTTTAAATTGTTATGACGGTTTATTTTCAGTAAAGCTCAGCGACGTAACAGTGGCATCGGTATTAGTTGCAGAAGGCGCTGGATCTGCTGAGGCCATGCCGTTACAAACATTAAAACGGCCGAGCAGCCGAGATAACAAGCAGGGCAATCCGAACCATTTTTTTGCTTTAGAACATCATCAATCGGATTTAAAAGCATCATTAATCGACCAGCGTTGGGAATTAACACCAGAACAAAAACTAGGAACATGGAATTTACGGGCTTACCAGCCTATTTATTTGCTACCTGCACTGTGGACAAGTGAAAAAAATGAAGTTCCGCATACGCCAAACAAGACACTGGCAGAACAGCAAAATTTGAATTCGATGGAAGCTAAACTGCAGTTATCTTTAAAGACCAAAGCACTTGAGAATCTCTTTGAAGACAATGGGGATATGTGGGTTGGCTATACGCAGACTGCGCATTGGCAAGTCTATAATGAAGATGAATCGAGGCCTTTTCGTGAAACAAATTATGAGCCTGAAGCCAGTTTAATTTTTAGAACAGACTATAGCATTTTGGGCTTAAATGGGCGCTTATTGGGATTAACTTATAATCATCAATCTAATGGTCGTTCTGGTCCCTTATCTCGCAGCTGGGACCGTATTATGCTGAATATTGGTTTAGAAAAAGATAATTTTGCGCTTATGTTGCGACCTTGGTATCGCCTAGATGAAGATGCCGGAAAAGATGATAATCCTGACATTAAAAACTATGTAGGACGGGGAGATTTAACAGCATTTTACCGTCGTAATGATAATGAGTTTTCATTGCTTTTACGACATTCTTTAAGAGGGGGAGATGATTCTCGCGGCGCTATGCAATTTGATTGGGCATTTCCGATCGCAGGCAAGTTAAGAGGATATTTTCAATTGTTTGACGGTTATGGGGAGAGTTTGATTGATTACAATCATCGAGCAACTTACGTGGGGTTAGGCGTTTCTTTAATGAATAGGTATTAGATAGAGCTGCTCTAGAAACAAAGATTGGCGCACTAAATATTAAATCTATTTGAAATCATAATCATGGTTTTTTCGCAATAATATTCTGTGGGTTATAAAATTTTATTGTTGGCTAAATATGCTATGAATGGGTATTTTTTTATTTAAACACATGATTTTTCATGTAAAAATTAATTGTAAGTCGAGGGTGAAATGAAATTTTCTTCAACTAATTTTTTAATAATATTGACCATGATTATATTAATTATCAGTTTTGCAATTTTATTGTACCGTATTAATTTTATATAATTTTTCTTTGAATTATTCTCAAAGGGCTTTGTTGTACAAACCTAGCATGGAAGGCTTATTCAGCAATATAATTTCCAGATGAATAAGCCTGCACCTAAACTTTATCGTACAACGGCTTTGTTGCACAAACTGATGTGGTTCTAGGATTTTAGACCACGTCTATAAGTGATAATCTACTCCCCAATAAGCATGGGAAATGCTTGTTTTTGGAGTCAACCATGACACGAAGAAAACGTCGTAATCATTCAGCAGAGTTTAAAGTTAAAGTTGCTCTCGCAGCAATTAAAGGCGACCACACACTCGCTGAACTTTCTACTCAATTCGATTTA
>CAACWN010000074.1_pt1 | contig 16977 bp, 18 predicted proteins | sample 2275671 | NCBI WGS metagenome assembly CAACWN01 (sample SAMEA5312464, study PRJEB27640) | indoor metagenome | biome: indoor environment; feature: controlled; material: polymer furnished wood metals | place: Austria | collected 2011-04-21 | reverse complement strand
TGGAGCGGGAAACGAGACTCGAACTCGCGACCCCAACCTTGGCAAGGTTGTGCTCTACCAACTGAGCTATTCCCGCGTATTGAGCAGTTTTTGCTAAAACTTACACTGAAAAAAATTTGGAGCGGGAAACGAGACTCGAACTCGCGACCCCAACCTTGGCAAGGTTGTGCTCTACCAACTGAGCTATTCCCGCATAGCGCTGTATGATACAGCAAGCAAGTTCAGGGTCAATAGCTTTATGAAAAAGCTGAGTTTAATTGCATAAAATAAAGCCAGTTTTAGATGATGTCTTGAGATTTTTTTAAATTTTGCTCGTGAAAAGTTGTGCCTCATGCTACTGAAAGGGTTTTACGCATTCAACATCCTGAAGGAACAGGTATACTCTGAACGAATCATTATTTTTGGAGACAGGTATGAGCTTGGAGCAGCAACTGATTGATCGCTTACAACAGCTTTCCCCATCACATTTGGAAGTCGTGAATGAATCTTCTGGTCATGGCGGCTATTTCTCAGGGAAAGAATCACATTTTAAAGTGATCGTGGTGAGTGATATTTTTGCGGGATTACGTTTAGTTCAGCGTCATCAAAAAATTTATGCAGTAGCAGGAGACTTACTCAGTCCTGGTAAAATTCATGCTTTGGCTATACATGCCTTTTTACCCGCAGAATGGCAAGGACAAGACACTTCTAGTCCAAATTGCGCACATGCCCCGAAAAGCTAAGCAGAGATTCAGTCATGGAAACACAATTATTGATTAAGATCGTGCATATGAGTGCGGTCAGCTTGGCATGTGTCGTGATTTTGGCGCGTGCCATGACGCTATTTAAAGGCATCCAAGGCAATCAGCCCAATCCAGCAGGTCGAACAGCTTTTATAGCCCTTCAGCACTTAAGTATGCTGGTGATTGTACTGACCGGGATTGCCCTTTTAGTGATGAAAAACTTTGATGTGCAAACATGGTTTTATGCCAAAGTGGTTTTATTTTTAGTGATGTTGTCCTCTTTGTCGAAAGCTTATAAAAAAGAAGACAGCATTTTACTTACACAGCGCCGAGCGGGCTTATTCTTGGCGGTGGTTGCGATGATATCCATTTTAGGTTTAGTCATGATTAAACCAAACTTTGGCTAATTGTTAGACATAATCATCGGCACAGCGATTGTTCTGCGCTAAACTGCTATCTATAGCGGAAAAATAACAAGAGGGAGGGGATTTCATGCATACACGTGTGGTATTTAATCAAAAAGGTGGTGTCGGTAAATCCAGTATTGCAGTGAATTTGGCAGCAATTAGTGCACATCAAGGCTTAAAAACCTTACTGATTGATCTAGATCCGCAAGCGAATTCGAGTCAGTATGTATTGGGCGATGACGCAACGTACTCGGCAGACAAACCAGCTTTAGAACCCAATATTGAAAACTATTTTGAAGAAGTGCTTGGAACGACTCAAAATAAAAGTCTATTGGGCAGCGCCATTGGTTCGATCCTCAAAGGGCGAGCTAAAGGTTTAGAAAGTTATGTACATCAATCCCCTTTTAAAAATTTGGATGTGATTCCAGCAAGCCCAAGCCTCGGGGCATTGGCATATGCTTTAGAGTCAAAACATAAAATTTATAAACTGCGTGATGCGTTACAACAACTTGCTGGAAAATATGATCGTGTCTATATCGATACACCGCCAGCTTTTAACTTCTTTACTTTGTCGGCACTGATTGCAGCCAATAAAGTCCTGATTCCGTTTGATTGTGATGTCTTTTCTAAACGTGCATTGCAAACTTTGATCGAAAATGTACTCGAAACTCAAGACGATCATAATGATCATTTGGAAATTGAAGGCATTGTGGTGAATCAGTTCCAAGCGCAGGCCAAACTTCCGCGTGAAGTGGTGCAACAGCTGAAGGATGAAGGTCTTCCTGTATTAGAAAGTATGTTGCCTCCATCAGTGCTGATGAAAGAATCGCATCACAAAAATTTACCCTTGATTCATTTGGCACACGATCATAAATTGACGCAGGCCTATCAATCATTGTTCAATGAAATTGAGAATAATAAATTGCGAGATTCAGCATGAAAAACATCACAGTTGCTTTTTTAGTGGGCAGTACGCTGTTATTGAGCGCCTGCGCCACAACGGTTAAACCGACTTATGTCTCTCCTACACAGTATCAAGCTTTGAACTGCCAACAGTTACAAGCAGAATATAATCGGATTCAGCAACATTTAGATGAAGGTGTGCCTACTGCGAAACGCACGGGTGTTGGCGTAGGTCTAGGTCTGGGTGGTGGATGGAGTCATGGTGGTGGTTGGGGCTTTGGTCCAAGCGTTTCAGTGAATATGGGACAATCATCGAATACCAAAAAAACTGAAATTTCACGACTTTTGGGTCAGCAAGAGGCGATTGTACAGGCTGCAAAATTCAAAGGTTGTGCGATTACCGTGCAAAATAAGACGAATTAATGTCGCATTTATTCATCCTGCTGAAGGGTTTAATCTTTCAGCAGTCATTAAAATCTTAGCAAAATGTTTCGAAAATAATTTCAATAAAACAATGAATTATCGTTTTAACACGCACTTTTTTACCTCATGGGTTCTGTGTTTTTTCCGCTTTGACTTGAGGAAGCCACTCTTTTTCGGCTAAATTGCGCATCTTTAATCCTGTTGTTGGATGTCTATGATTGAGAGTTGGCTGTTTGTATTGGCAATGATTGCTGTCTTGATGATTCCGGGACCAACCAATGCTTTACTCGCAAGCTCTGCACATCAGCAAGGTCTGGCGAAGACCAGCTTACTTGTACCCGCAGAACTGTTTGGGTATTTCTATGCCATCAATTTATGGGCACTCCTGATTCATCTCAGCACCCCGACTTGGCCTTATCTGATTGATCTTTTACATGTACTCAGTGCAGTTTATGTGTTCTGGTTGGCTTTTCATTTGTGGAAAAGCTCGCATTTAGAAAAACATAATCAACGTTTTACCTCGATTCGACCTAAACAATTGTTTTTTTCTACTTTGAAAAATCCGAAAGCGGTCTTATTTGCTGCGGGTATTTTTCCCTATGAAGCTTGGGATAATCCCACCAATTTCTTTTTGGTGTTTGCGGTGTTTAGTCTGGTGTTATTGCCAACGGCACTGTTCTGGATGTCTTTTGGCCGTGCCATTTTATCGGGTGAGTCCAAACAAATAAAAGCCGATCTCTTATATAAAGGATCGGCCATGTTGTTGGTGGTGTGTATGTTTCCCGTGATTCTACGCTTTTTTGCTTAAGCTTCAGTGGTTGATTTTTTCTTTAATTTGGCACGAATAAAACCAATAATCCCCGGCAAGACACTAATAATAATAATGCCGAAAATCAGATGCGTGAAATTGTCTTTGACCACAGGCACATTACCAAAAATATAGCCTAAAGTAATAAATGAACCAATCCAGCAGAATGCACCAATCAGGTTATAAGACAGGAAAAATTTGTAGTCCATTTTTCCTGCACCTGCTACAAAAGGTGCAAAGGTTCGCGCAAAAGGGATAAAGCGTGCAAAAATAATAGTTTTACCACCATGTTTTTCAAAGAACTTTTGCGTATTAATCAGGTGTTGTTTATTGATGAAACGGGATTCGATTTCAAAAACGCGCGGTCCAATATAACGGCCAATGTGATAATTCAGCGTATCGCCCAGTACAGCTGCGATAAAAAGTAAAACACCAAGAGTCCACGGGTTCATTGCACCCGTTGATGCTGCTAAGGCACCTGCGGCAAACAATAAGCTGTCGCCGGGTAGAAACGGCATGACCACCAAACCTGTTTCCACAAAGATGATGAGAAACAAAATTGCATAAATCCAAACCCCATAGTTGGTGATAAACTCAAGCAGATGGTCATCGACATGTAATATAAAATCAATCAGTTCCATGGGGCACAAATAAGCAAAAGAGTGCGGAAATCCTAGCAGTCTCGTTATCAGAAGTCAGTATTAAAACGTAAATAAATTTAGTTATCAGTGTTCTTATCTTAAAACGATGTGTGATGAAAATGGATATTTATTCTAAAAATAGAGAACATTAAGATAGCTACAACTTCAAATAAAACGTATTTAAAGGTGTAAAAATATTTAATCGAAATGTTGTGGCCAAAAATATTGTCAATCAACCCAATACAGATGTAGTTTTAGCTTTAATTCCCCGTGTACTGATGGCTTATATTTTCCTTGTTGCAGGCTAGGGAGAAATTTCAGCTTATAGCATAACTTTAGGGTATATGGAGTCGATGAGGACTTGGAGCGCTATTACCTTTAACCATTTTAGTTGAGTTTGGTGGTGGCTTAGCGCTGTTATTTGGTTTTCAAGCCCGCTTTGCTGCGTTTGGCTTAGACCTATTTAGTGTTATTACGGCGTTTATTTTTCACGATGGCGCACAAGCCAGCATTAATTTTATGAAAAATTTTGCCATGCAGGTGGTCTATTTTTTCTAATGCTGCATGGTGCAGGAAAAATGAGTCTAGATCATTTGATTGAAAAATAATTCAAAATAAAAAAGTACGGTGTGGACGTTATTTTTTTTGATCAAGATCAATAAAACATGAGGAAAATAAGATGAAAAAATCTTTTTAAAATAGGGTTATGTATTACAAGTTTAAGTCTTGCCACTGGTGCATGGGCCAAAGATGATCATATCATTTTACAAGAAGCAGCAAAGAATCATGTCTCTGTGTCAGCCATTGCAAAGCTCAAAGATGAAACGGCGGTCACTTTAAAAGGGACACTGCTGAAACATCTCAATGAAGACCACTACGAGTTCAGCGATGGTACAGGGGTTATTTTGCTCGATATTGATGACGATTTATGGAAAGCATCTAATATTAAAGCAGGTGATAAAGTGCAGGTTGTGGGAGAGGTGGATACACATCGTTATAAACCGACCGATATTGAAGTCGTTAAAATAGAAAAAGTTTTGAAATAAACATCAGGCACGCGAAAGCGTGCTTTTTGATATAAAAACCATTGGGTTTTAAGCGTTGTATAAAGCTTGTCCGAATTATGTGCGTTATGCGCGGAAAAATGCTAGAATACGGCGCTTATATTCGTTTGCCTTTCATAGTTGTTTGTCATGACTACCAATACTCAAATTACTGAAGATCGTATCCTTATTTTGGATTTCGGTTCTCAATATAGCCAGCTTATTGCACGCCGCGTACGTGAAGCTGGCGTATATTCTGAAATGTATGCCTATGACATGTCTGAAGAAGACATTCGTGCATTTAATCCAAACGGTATCATCTTATCAGGTGGTCCTGAGAGCGTACATGAAGAAGGCAGCCCACGTGCGCCAGAAGTTGTGTTCAACTTAGGTGTACCAGTTTTGGGTATTTGCTATGGCTTACAAACCATGTCTGCACAGCTTGGCGGTAAAGTTGAGCCGGGTACTGTACATGAATTCGGTTATGCCGAAGTAAACATCCAAGTTCGTGACAAGTTGATTGGTGATCTTGAAGACACCAAAGACCAACTTAAAGTTTGGATGAGCCATGGCGATAAAGTGACAGCGATTCCTGAAGGTTTCCAAATCACTGCAAGCACACCAAGCTGTCCAGTTGCGATGGTTTCTGATGAAACTCGTCGTTTCTACGGTATTCAGTTCCACCCAGAAGTAACGCACACTGCAAAAGGTGCAGAGTTATTATCTAACTTTGTACACAGCATTTGTGGCTGTCGTAGCCTGTGGAACTCTGAAAACATCATTGACTTACGCGTTGAACAATTACGTGAGCAAATTGGCGATCAAAAAGTTCTTTTAGGTCTGTCGGGTGGTGTGGATTCTTCGGTTGTTGCTGCGCTTTTACACCGTGCGATTGGTGATCAATTGACTTGCGTATTTGTAGACAATGGTCTGCTTCGTTTGAACGAAGGTGAGCAAGTGATGGACATGTTTGCGAAAAACATGGGTATCCGTGTGATTCGTGCCGATGCTGAAGAGCGTTTCTTGACTGCACTTGCGGGTGAAGTTGATCCTGAGAAAAAACGTAAAATCATTGGTCGTGAGTTCATCGAAGTTTTTGCTGAAGAAGCGCGTAAGCTTGATGGCGTAAACTTCCTTGCTCAAGGGACGATTTACCCAGACGTGATCGAATCTGCGGCAACTAAAAATGGTAAAGCGCATGTGATTAAATCACACCATAATGTGGGCGGTTTACCAGATGACTTGGCTTTTGAATTAGTTGAACCAATCCGTGATTTGTTTAAAGATGAAGTACGTCGTTTAGGCACAACTTTAGGTTTACCGTTTGAAATGCTATATCGTCACCCATTCCCAGGTCCAGGTTTGGGCGTGCGTATTTTGGGTGAAGTGAAGAAAGAATATGCAGACATTTTACGTCTTGCAGATGACATCTTCATGCAAGAGCTTCGTGCCAGCGGTTGGTATGATAAAACTGCGCAAGCCTTCGCTGTATTCCAACCGGTGAAATCTGTTGGTGTCGTAGGTGATGGTCGTCGTTATGCATGGGTGATTGCACTTCGTGCTGTTGAAACGGTTGACTTTATGACAGCGCGTTTCGCACATCTTCCTTATGATTTGGTTGATAAAATTTCGACTCGTATCATGAATGAAATTAAAGATGTTTCTCGTGTTGTTTATGACGTATCGTCTAAGCCACCAGCAACGATTGAATGGGAGTAAAACTGGGCTTTCATGAAGCAACACTTCATGCCAGTTTTACGCCAAAGGCTACGCCTGCGGCAGAAAGGCTTTCAAGAAGCGAAGCATCTTGCCTAAATTACGCCAAGAGCTATGCTCGCGGCAGTCGGGGTTTTAAAATGCAACGCATTTTACCGATTTTATGTCATGAATGAGTTTTAAAGTGAAGCTTTAAAACGAAGTGCAAGATGCTTAAGGCAGTGATGAAAATTATTTTTAGAAAGGACGCTTAGGCGTCCTTTTTATTTTATACTGAGTAAAAATAATATCTTATATGAGTGGAAAATGTCTTTACCAACTTATGATCAATTAGCACTCCCTCTCATGCTTTTATTATCAGAATTGGACAAACCTATCAAAGTATCAGATGCAGCAAATATTTTGGCTGAACGTTCAAAATTATCGAGTGAAGTTTTGAATCAGACTTTACCTAGTGGCAAAAATATTTTTAAAGATCGGGTTGCTTGGTCAAAGACATATTTAGTAAAAGCGGGTTTGATTAATCAGCCACAGAGAGCATATTGTGAGATTAGTGAATTAGGGAAGACAATTGATTTAAATGGTCTAGATGCCATAACTAATGAATTTTTATCTCAATTTGATAGTTTTAGAGAGTTTAAATTTGGTCGTAAGAATGATATAAGTGAAGAAAATACGACTGTCAATGAAGAAAAAAAGTTACAAGTATTAGCAGAAACGCAGACACCAGAAGAAACGATAGAGTGTACAACGGAGTTATTAATTTCTAATTTGAAAACTGATTTACTTCAAATGGTCAAAGATAGAACACCCGCATTTTTTGAAAGACTAGTTGTCGATTTACTTGTTGCTATGGGTTATGGAGGATCGCATCAAGATGCCGCTCAAGCGATTGGCAAAACTAGTGATGGCGGTATCGATGGAATTATTAGTGAAGACCGTTTAGGTTTAGACAAAATTTATATTCAGGCTAAACGCTGGGAAAATACAGTGGGTCGGCCTGAGATACAGCAATTTAAAGGCGCACTGGCAGATCAAGTAGCTAAGAAAGGTGTCTTTATTACAACTTCCAATTTTAGTAAAGAGGCGATGGAGTCGGCTAAAAAATCAGGCATTGTTTTAATTGATGGTAATAAATTAACAGCTCTCATGATTGAATTTGGTTTAGGTGTTCAAGTGGAGCGTAGTTTTCATATCTATAAAATTGATCAAGATCGTTTTGATGAAGAAAACTTTTGATTTTTCCTAAGTCATTGCTTTCCATCGCCTCTAAAACACACCTTATAAAGATGTAACAACATTTTTACATCGATGCATTGCCTTATAGTTAAGTTTTGAAAACACAAGATATTGTCCCAAGTTTAAGAATCAGCATTCTATTTTTAGGGATGTGCAGTTGGGAATCTGCTTGTTATGATCTAGGACATATGGATCTGTAATGAGTAAGCACATGACGAATAATAATTATACTGAACTTTCACATTCGGATGACTGTGAAAAATACGTAAATCAATTCATTCAAGAGTTTCCACTGAGAAGTGCTGAAATAGGCCAAGGGACGGTCATCAAACGCGCGCTGCCAAGTCGTCATAAAAGAATGATTGGTGCATGGTGTTTCTTAGATCACGCGGGCCCTGTAACCTTCCCACAAGGGGATGGTTTAGATGTTGGCCCACATCCACATATCGGTTTGCAAACCTTTACATGGATGATTGAAGGCACCATGATGCACACCGATAGTTTGGGTAGCAAGCAGCTGATTCGTCCAAAACAGGTCAATTTAATGACCGCAGGACACGGGATTTCCCATACGGAAGTCGCACCAGATACAGAAACCAAAATGCATGCAGCACAATTGTGGATTGCATTGCCCGATGCAGAAATTGCTGTTGAACCACGTTTCGATCACTATCCAGAACTGCCAGTGGTGGAAAAAGATGGGGTGGAATTTACCGTTTTGGTCGGAGAGTTTTTAAATACCACTTCACCTGTGAGTGTCTATACCGAGCTGTTAGGGGTGGACTTAAGTGCAGCAGAAAGTACCAAAACCCGTTTAACACTCAATCTAAACTTTGAATATGGCTTTATGGCTTTAGAAGGAACGGCTACGGTCAATGGGCACGAACTGAATGAAGATAATATGGTGGTGCTCGAGCAGGGTGTAAGCGCGATTGAAATTGAAATTCATGCTGGTAGTCGCTTGTTACTGTTAGGTGGTGAGCCGTTTGAAAGTCCAATTCTACTGTGGTGGAATTTTGTTGGTCGTACTCAAGAAGAATTGAAAATTGCACGTGATCAGTGGATTGCACAAGATGAACGTTTTGGTTCGATTCCTGACTATGAAGGTCCGCGCTTAGAAGCTCCAGCATTTCCAGACCAAATGCGCGCTTCAAAATAAAGGGAATACTGCGACAAGTCGTTCAACAACAGAATAGGTGGATAGTTTCAATACTTGAAACCTATTCAAAATAATATCAATGAAAAATAGGATAATAAAAAAATGGCAATCATTGCGAATGCGGAAGTCAAAACATGCGTCGAAGCATGGTCTGGTGAAGTAAGCAGTGGGCGACATCAATTCATTACCGATAAACCAGCGTCTTTTGGCGGTCAGGACAAAGGCCCTGCACCTTATGACTTTATTTGTACAGGTTTGATTTCCTGCACCATGATTACCCTACGTATGTATGCGTAGCACAAAGGTATTGAGTGAGGGGCTCTTTCAGTGTCGAAGCGGATTTTAATGCCAATAAAGAAGGCCGAGAATGGATCAGCCGTCGTTTGTCGTTTGAGCAAACATTGACAGAAGAAGCACGCCAAAAAATCTTAGACATCTGTCAAAAAAACACCAGTCACTAAAACCCTATTACGTTCCGTCGAGATTGAAACCTCAATTGTTTAACTCGCTTGACGGTTTTTTATAGGTGGTAAAGGATTTTGTGCGACTGGATATTCATGTGTATCGACAGGTGCAAAATCCAAATTTTAGCGTAAAGTGAGTGCTAGATTTCAATTAAAAAAGGTAAAACAATGATCACCCTGCACCATTTGGAACATTCACGCTCTTTACGCATTTTATGGGCTTTGGAAGAGTTAGGGTTGGAGTATGAGGTGAAGTTTTATAAACGCCTACCGACCTATGCTGCGCCACCTGAGTTAAAAAACATTCATCCCTTAGGCAAAGCCCCTGTTTTGACCGATGGTGATTTGGTTATTGCAGAATCTGCGGTGATTTTAGAATACTTGCAAGCCACCTACGATACAGAACATACGTTTAAACCGCAAAATCCAAAGGATTTAATGCAATACAACTACTGGATGCATTATGCCGAAGGCTCGTTGATGCCCTATTTGGTCATGACCTTGGTGATGACCAATGTACCGAAGCATGTTCCATTTCTAATTAAACCGCTTGCCAATAAAATTTGTGATGGGGTGAAAGGTAGCTTTATTAATCCACGCTTGAAAGAGCACAGTGCATATTTGGAAAATTATTTATCTCAACATGACTATTTTGCAGGTGATTTTTCCTTTGCTGATATTCAAATGAGCTTTCCTGTGGTGGCGATGCAAGAGCGGGTAAAAGCTCATAACCCTCAAATGGTGGCTTATGCACAGCGTATTCAGCAGCGTCCAGCATTTAAAAAAGCCAAAGAGCTTAGTGGGTTCTAGTGGGGGATAGTTTTAACCTGTTTTTTTTTGCCTGGTGCATCGGGCAATACGACATTCTGGCAACCTGTAATACAGTGTATTCCTCAGGACGATTCAAGCATGGTCGTCGCTTATCCGAGCTTTGGTGGCTATCCTGATGATGTGGATATACAGAGTTTTGAGGGCTTACAAGACGATGTATTGAATCAAATCCAACAGCCTTCTGTGGTCGTTGCACAATCGATGGGCGGCATTTTTGCAGTACAAGCTGCCTTACAAAAGCCTGAGCAGGTGCAGGCTTTGGTACTCGTGGCAACCTCAGGCGGGATTGATTTAAGTCCTTTTCAACTGGCGGATTGGAGAGAGGATTATCAACAGAGCTTTACGGTTCCTGATTAGTTTGTTCAGCATCAGTCTGATTTGACAGACAGTCTGGAGCGTATCCAGTGTCCAGTTTTGTTGATTTGGGGCGATGCAGATCCGATTAATCCTGTTGCGGTGGGGCAGGCATTACACCGTCAAATATCACATACAGAATTGCACATCGTGTCACAGGGACAACATGATTTGGCTTATGTGTATGCAGAGCATGTTACGCAATTGATTCAAAATTTTCTCGTCAAGCTCAGACTATAGAAAAGGATGCCGAGGCATCCTTTTTTATTTTAGCGTTTGACCACAATCGAATCAATCCCGCTATGTTGTAGGGTTTGCTGTGCAATCACTGCAGCTTCTTGCGAGTCGTATGGCCCTGAAATCACGCGATACCATGTTTGGCCGCTTTCAACGGTTTTGACGACATCGGCAGAGAGACCATTTAAGATAATTTCTGCACGACGTGCATCGGCACTGTCAGGATCAGGGTAGCTACGCACTTGCAATATAAAACTTGGCGCTTGTGGTGTCGGTGCTGCTTCGGTTAAACCCGGTTCAGCAGGGGTGTTTTCTTCGGCAGAAGGTGCTTCAACAATCACCACGGTGCTTGGATTATCTTTTGTTTCAGGAATGGCTTGATCAGGAATCGGCGTCACTTGCTGCTGTGGCAGTAAGTCGTAGAAACGGTAGTCTTTATTTGTTTCTTCTTGATAATGCTCCGAAGTGATTTGACCTTTCGGCTTCACTGGCGCCCAAGGCTTCCACAGTAACAGTGCTACAGTAAAACAGAGCACGATTAAAATGACCACAAGTGTACCGAGCCAAGCTGGAATCAGTGGCTTTTTGGGTTTGTTCGGTCTTTCAGATACACCGCGCTGCGTTTTTCCAAACACGTGGAAACCTCTTTTCTTCTAATCAATATGAGGGACTGGCCCATTCTTTTCTTTATTTTAATACTTGGCCTCAAGGGATTAAAAGAGGGTCATCGTAAAATAAAGAATCGCTTTGCAAAATTCAAGTTTCACAAAGCGAGCAATACATCAGGGTTGATATGGCTACTTCGGGCATAGCCCTTCGTCTTGCGACAATGTGCAAAGCGTTGCTTTGCTATTTACATCGTCTCAGGTGCAGACACACCTAGTAACTCTAAACCATTACGCAAAACTTGTTGTACGTTTATTGAAAGTAATAAACGGGCTTGCGAAAGGGCAATATTCTGTTCGTCGATAATTCTTGTATTATCCAAGTTATACCAACCATGGAATAACGCTGCGAGTTCTTTCAAATAGTTGCCCACTTGGTGTGGTTCATAGCTATTTGCTGCACGAAGCACAATTTCAGGATAGGCCGCAAGTTTGGCAAGAATTTCAGTTTCAGCGTCAAGATTTAATAAGGTCGCATCGTAATCAGCTGCTTTGCTACGATCAAAACTAATGCCTTTTTCAGGTGCTTTCACATCGACCATACGATTGACACGTGCATGCGCGTATTGGATGTAGTACACCGCATTGTCTTTGCTTTGTGAAACTGCAAGGTCTAAGTCAAAGTCAATGTGTTGTTCAGACTTACGCATCACGTAGTAGAAACGCGCAGCATCGTTGCCCACTTCTTTACGTAGGTCACGCAAAGTCACGAATTGACCAGAACGAGATGACATTTGTACCATCTCACCACCACGCCATAGGCTGACGAACTGAACCAATAGAACGGTGAGTTTCTTCGAATCATACCCCAAGGCATCAATCGCGGCTTTGACCCGTGAAATATAGCCATGGTGGTCTGAGCCCCAGATATCAATGATATCTGTATAGCCACGTTGTAATTTGTTCAGGTGATAAGCAATGTCAGAAGCAAAGTAAGTGGTTTGTCCATTACGACGCTTCACAACACGGTCTTTTTCATCGCCAAATTCAGTCGATTTGAACCAAATGTTGCCGTCTTTTTCGTATAAGAAACCACGTTGTTCTAAAGTTTCTAAAGCTTCATCAATTTTGTCTGTCAATGAGGCTTCGCTGAACCATTGGTTAAAGGTTACACCAAACTCGCCCAAGTCATCTTTGATGTCATCTAAGATCGCATTCAGTGCTGCTTGGTGGAATACACGGTAAGCGTCACCGATTAAGCTCTGTGAATTATGAATTAAACCATCGATGTGCTTTTCTTTGTCGCCTGAAAGGACAACTTTATTGCCTTCAGCATCGAGTTCTTCTGCATATTGCACATCTTCAGGGACATCTTTATAGACGTCTGCCACGGGGCGGACATATGCATCGCCATCAGCATCAATAATGCTTTGCGCGATTTCTTTAACATAATCGCCTTGATAGGCATTTTTAGGGAAAACCAGTTCTTGGCCTGTTAATTCGAGGTAGCGTAGATAGGTAGATGTTGCAAGGATGTCCATTTGACGGCCTGCATCATTCACATAATATTCACGGTCTACTGTTGCACCTGTTGCCTCAAGCAAGGTTGCAACGGTCATTCCATACGCTGCGCCACGACCATGACCAACGTGCAAGCTAGACGTTGGGTTGGCAGAAACGAATTCCACTTGGATTTTTTTCGCAGCATTGGCTTGGGTGCGACCAAATTGCTTGCCTTGCGCTTGAATCTGATCAAGTACAGCAAAACGTTGGTCGGCATTTAAAAAGAAGTTAATAAAGCCAGGGCCTGCGATTTCTGCTTTGCTGATGTCCGCCACTTCTGGCAGCGCAGCAAGAATTTTTTCGGCTAAATCACGAGGCTTCATACCCGCAGCTTTAGAGGCAATCATCGCGATATTGGACGCGAAATCCCCGTGGCTTCGGTCTTTGGTACGCGTCAAAGTACTGCTGTTGTTCCAGTCTGCTGGAAGGATACCTTCAGCTTGAAGGTTTTGTACTGCGTGCTCGAGAGCTGCTTGGATTGCCGTGTTCATATTCAGTCGAAAATTTAATGTCGCAGAAAAACGCTAAATATAGCAAATTTCCGCGTCTTTAGGTGAATCCATTTTTATAGAATAAAAAATGTTCAAAAACTGCTAACGATTGCGCTGCAATAAACATGAAAAGCGCAGTATGATGAAAACCAAAACGCATACTTTTAAGGATAAAACGTGTCTGAACAGCGGCCCATGATCATTGGGAATATTCCCAAGTTACCAGCAAAATATGCCATGTTTATTTTGCCATTTTTTATCTCATTTTTTATGAGTGGTATTATCTCGATGATCAATCTTTGGCGCAATTTGGGCTGGGTGGACAATTTCCTACAGGTTTGGCTGTCCGCATGGATGATGTCTTGGGTGGTGGCCTATCCTGTAGTGCTCATTGTGCTACCGATTGTGCGCCGTTTGACCGGTGTGTTTGTTGATATGTCACATTTGAACCCACCCAAATAACCTCCATTTTAGCTATTTTCACGGCATGAGACAGGTTTGCTTAGGAGTTCCGCATTTTGGTTTTGAAAACGATACAGTTTGCTTGCATGAAAGAGCTTAATGACTTTGGCACTGGCAAGCTGTTGTTGAAAACGACTCAGGCTTTGGCGTTGAAATGGATCAAAGGGATTGCCATAGTTTTTGTTGTCGAGTAAAAACTGAATCTGTCCTGCTTCTTTATCATAGCCGTATAAGATACGTTTGCCTTGCGCATCTTGAAGCTCAAACGTAGGGGGATGACTGCTGATTTTACAATTCAGACGTAGTGAGAGCACAAAGCCTTCGGTCGATTTGTTTTGTAGCTGATAAATCCCTTGTTTTTCATTTTCCAAATAGACCCATTGGTTCAAGGGTAAATTTGCACTGAGTTGCTTATATTGCTCGATGGTGGCTTTACTGATATCGACAATGCCTTTGGGATCGATTTCAGGCAGTTTTTCGTTATGACCAAATAGTCCTGTAATTTTATTGCTCACAGTAGTTTGCGCCGTAGAAATGGATTGGCATGCTGTCATTTGTGTGAGGCAAAGACACGTAAGACTCAACAACAACATCAGTTTTTTGATGATCATTTTTAATATAAAGAAGAAATAAAAGCGCTAGCTTAGCTTGAGCTTTATTCAAGTTCAAATTTTATCCATGCGCTATTTGATTGAAAGACTGCCGTAAACGTCATTTTTACGTTGAGTCGGTTTGATTTTTATTTTCAGACTAAATCGCTTTGATAATTGCATCACGTTTATAAATATCAAAAGACGCGCAAATGGCGCTAAGCTAGTAGCCGAATTAGATGCATAGATTCTCCCCATAGGTTCATCTCAATCTATGTACAACGAGATAGGTAATGACGACAGAATATTTAAAGACAAAACAACCCTTATACATCCCTTATGCGGGCAATACCTTGCTTGAGTTGCCGCTGTTAAATAAAGGATCGGCATTTACGGAAGAAGAGCGCACTCGCTTCAACTTGCATGGTTTAATTCCGCATGTTGAAGAAAGCATTGAAGAACAAAGTCAGCGTTCTTATCAACAATATTGTGCTTTTAATGATGCGATCAATAAGCACATTTACTTGCGTAATATTCAAGACACCAACGAAACTTTGTTCTATCACCTCATTGAAAACCATTTAAGTGAGATGATGCCAATTATCTATACTCCAACGGTGGGTGAGGCCTGTCAGCGTTTCTCGGATATTTATCGTCGCCATCGTGGTACATTTATTTCCTATCCAGACCGTGCGCATATTGATGACATCTTGCATAACATCAACAAGAAAAATGTCAAAGTTATTGTGATTACCGACGGCGAGCGTATTTTAGGCTTGGGCGACCAAGGTATTGGCGGGATGGGTATTCCGATTGGAAAATTGTCGCTCTATACCGCGTGTGGGGGTATTAGCCCAGCTTACACCTTACCAATTACCCTCGATGTTGGGACCAATAATCAGCAGTTACTGAATGACCCGATTTATATGGGTTGGAATCAACCGCGCATCAGTGGTGATGAGTACTATGCTTTTGTTGATGAAGTGATTGCTGCGATCAAGCGTCGTTGGCCGAAAGCCTTAATTCAATTTGAAGATTTTGCGCAAAATAATGCCATGCCTTTATTGAATAAGTACCGTGATGAAATCTGTTGTTTTAATGATGATATTCAAGGTACCGCAGCCGTTTCTGTGGGCAGTTTGATTGCTGCATCACGTGCGGCAGGTAAACAGCTCAAAGATCAAACTGTTGCCTTCTTAGGTGCGGGTTCAGCAGGCTGTGGGATTGCTGAGCAAATTGTTGCGCAGATGAAAGTTGAAGGTTTAACTGATGCCGAAGCGCGTGCACGCGTGTATATGGTTGATCGTTTTGGTTTAATCACTGAAAATCAGCCGAATCTACTCGATTTCCAACGTAAATTGGCGCAAAAGCCAGACGTGATAGCGGAATGGGGCAATGCTGAAGAGGTGATTTCACTGCTCGATGTCGTGAAAAATGCCAAACCTACTGTGTTGATTGGAGTATCGGGTCAGCCGGGCTTATTCACTGAAGAAGTGATTCGTACTTTGGCTTCGAATTGTGATCGTCCGATTGTGCTGCCACTGTCTAATCCAACATCGCGTGTCGAAGCGGTGCCAGCGGATATTATTCACTGGACGGACGGCAAGGCTTTGATTGCGACAGGCAGTCCTTTTGCTCCAGTCAACTATCAAGGCAAAATTTATAATATTTCGCAGTGCAATAACTCATATATCTTCCCAGGCATTGGGCTGGGCGTGATTGCGGCCAATGCAAGCCGTGTGACAGACTCTATGCTAATTGCATCGAGTAATGCTTTGGCAGATTGCTCACCGATGCTCGTGAACCCTACAGCAGATTTATTGCCTGAGATTGATGAAATTCAGAAAGTCTCTAAACTGATAGCCTTTAAAGTGGCCAAAGCAGCAATGGATGCAGGTGTAGCCCCGATTATTAGTGATGAGCAATTGCAACACGCGATTGAGAAGAACTTCTGGAAGCCAGAGTATCGTCACTATAAACGTGTCGCCTTCTAAAGCTTAAAATGAGACGAACAAAAAGGAGCATGCTGCTCCTTTTTGTTTTTTTGAGAGCTGCATCTTCATTAACATTATTTTACTAGATTAAAAAAAAGACATTTTGTACACTCCGCGCACAAGGGCTTTGTTGCACAAACCTATCTGTAAAGGGTTTTTCAGCGATATAATTTTCAAATGAAGAAGCCTACACACAAAATCTACCGCACAACCAATTGGCCCGCATATAACCGAGCACTCATGAGTCGCGGAAATATTGCCATTTGGTTTGATCCTGCTACGCAATGGTATGCGCCATCAAAAGGCAAACAAGGGCGAAATCAAA
>CAACWN010000025.1_pt1 | contig 17142 bp, 14 predicted proteins | sample 2275671 | NCBI WGS metagenome assembly CAACWN01 (sample SAMEA5312464, study PRJEB27640) | indoor metagenome | biome: indoor environment; feature: controlled; material: polymer furnished wood metals | place: Austria | collected 2011-04-21 | reverse complement strand
TATGTTGAGAGTGCTGAAGGCGTACATTATTTATCCTTAGTGACAGATGCTTATACCCGCCAGATTAAAGGTTATAAGTTATCGAACGAATGGAGGAGACTGTTATCAAAATGCATTAGCAGAGCGGATTAATGGAATATTAAAGCAGGAGTTTTTAACTACACAATGTCAAACCATGAAGGAGTTAGATCACTTAATTACGGAATCTATCATGATTTATAATTGCTATAGACCACATTTAAGTTTAAATATGAACACCCCGAATCAGATGTATGAGCAAACTAAAACCGAGCTAATTGCTTAACTCGGTTTGAAGTGGAATACTGTCAATCTATTTCAGGACAAGACAATGCATGAAACCATGATAGGAAGGCAAAGTGGCAAGGACAATACGTGTTGAGCTGAAAAAGATTGAGGACATTGTGCTGGTGGATCACAACCTGTCACGTGTTGAGCAAATTGCACAGCGAAAACAAGCCATTTATCAATATCGCAATCAATGCTTATCTGAACAACGGCAGATGGTTGTGGATGATCACTCCATTGCACTGAGTGAGACAGGTAAACCTTATTTGCTTGATCAACCTTCTTTTCATTTCAATCATAGTCATAGCCAAAACTACTACGCTTTAGCTACGAGTGAGCGGATGCAGGATCTAGGCGTGGACGTGGAGGAGTTAAGCCGAAAAGCCCGCTTTGAGGCTTTGGCTAAACATGCTTTTCACGTAGAGGAACTTCGCGTGTGGCAACAGTATGATCAGGACAAAGCATACTGGTTTAAGGTCTGGACCACCAAAGAAGCTGTGCTTAAAGCATCAGGTTTAGGCATTCGTTTAAACTTAAATGAACTGAACACTCAAGCACATCCAACGCATAATGGCGGCATGTGCAGTCATCCGCTGATTGGGAGTTTTGCCTATCAAAATTTTGAGTTGGGAGATGTGATGTTGACCGTGGCTTGGCGGGCAGAGCAGTCCTGTCGTGGCTATGCGTTGCCTCAGATTGAGCTGGTACAACATCTTCACACCGACATAAAAAAGCCTCTCGATTGAGAGGCTTTCTTTTTTCACACTATGGTATGCATTTATGGAATTTCATTTTCTTCTTCAAACTCAGGCTTCACTTGAACAATGAAGTCTTGACGGTTTAAGCCACGCCATAAAGCAAAAGCTGTACCGATGTAGATTGAAGAGTAGGTACCCACAAAAACACCCACAAACATTGCAACAGAGAACCATTTAAGGCCATCACCACCGAGGATCATCATCGAGATCACCACCAACAATAAAGTCATTGAGGTGTGAATGGTACGACGTAGGGTCTCAGTTAAAGCGATATTAACGATCTCTAAAGGCGAAGCGCCACGAATCTTACGGAAGTTTTCACGAATACGATCCGAAACGACAATGTTGTCATTCAGTGAGAAACCGATCAGAGCCAGAATTGCAGCCAATACAGTTAAGTCAAATGGCCACTGCATCATGGCAAAAATACCGATGGTAACCACTACGTCATGGAACAAAGACAGTACCGCACCCATCGCCAGTTTGAATTCAAAGCGAATCGTTACGTAGACCAACATCAGCAGTAACGCTAAAGCCACAGCACCCGCTGAGCGAATGTAGAGTTCATTGCCGACTTGTCCACCCACCACATCAACTTTGTTAACTGAGGCTGAGTTACCCGGTAGCTGTACAGCTTGGGTAATGCTTTTGGTTAAGTCTTCTGCCGCTGTGTCTTCTTGTACAGGCATACGTACAATCAAATCACGATCTGAACCAATAGTTTGTACCACAGGGTCATGAAAGCCAGCTTTGGTCAGTGCAGCAGAGACATCGGCTGACTTCACTGGTTTGCTATAGTTCAATTCGGCAGAAATACCGCCAGTAAAGTCCAAACCTAAGTTAAGGCCCTTGGTGAAAATAAAGAATAGGCTACCGATGGTTAAGACAATAGAAAGAATGGCTGCAGGCAGCGCAATCTTCATAAAATCAATCACACGTTCATCATCTGGACGGCCGTATTTTTTTGAATCTTGTTGAGTCACATCAGTCATCATCGATCTCCTTATATGCTCAACTTTTTCAAGTTACGTTTTTTGCCATAAATGAGCTGTACAATCGCACGTGTTACTGTAATAGCAGTAAACATAGAGCAGATAATACCGATCATTAAGGTCACAGCGAAGCCTTTAATTGGGCCTGTACCGATAGCAAATAGGATAAACGCAACCAAGAACGTGGTTAAGTTTGAGTCGAAAATGGTGTTATAAGCACGGTCATAACCCGCCACAATGGCTTGTTTGGGTGATGCCCCCCACTTCATTTCTTCACGTATTCGCTCACAGATCAAGACGTTGGCATCGACCGCCATACCAATGGTAATCACAATACCCGCAATACCCGGCAGGGTAAGGGAAGCACCAATCCAGGACATGACCGTTAGAATCATGGCTAAGTTGAAGACCAAGGCAAAGTTAGCAATTAAACCAAAGAGACGGAAGAAGACTACCATCCAGATTGCGACCAGTAAGAAACCGATTTGAGTCGATAGCACACCTTTATCAATGTTTTCTTGACCGAGGCTTGGACCAACAACACGCTCTTCAACAAAGTACATTGGCGCAGCAAGTGCACCGGCACGTAGCATTAGTGCGAGTTCAGACGCTTCTTGAGGTGAGTCTAGGCCCGTAATACGGAATTGAGAGCCGAGTACTGCTTGAATAGTAGCAGCATTAATCACGACAGACTCTGCATAAGGTGTACGGACTTCAGTTTGTGCACCAGTCGCAGGATCGGTGATATAGCTAATACGTTGTTTATTCTCAATGAACAACACAGCCATACGCTTGCCCACCGCATTCCGGGTTGCATCGGCCATCAGTTTGCCACCTGCTGTGTCTAAGGTAATGTTTACCTCAGCACCGCCTGTGTCTTGGCTAAAGCCACTTGATGCGTTTTGAACACGTTCACCCGTTAAAATACGGTTACGGTTTAAAAGTAATTCACGTCCGCTGTCTAAAGACTGATATGCAAAAAGCTCGGTTCCTGGTGGAAGCGGTTGACCATTGCTCTTGCCCGTATAAGGGTCAATCACTTGGTCATTTTGGTCAGAGACCAAACGGAACTCTAGGTTTGCTGTACGACCCAAGACACGTTTTGCTTCAGCAGTGTCCTGAACACCTGGGAGCTCAACCACGATGCGGTTACTACCTTGTGTTTGTACCAAGGCTTCTGCCACACCTAACTCGTTAATGCGGTTACGTAAAGTGGTTAAGTTTTGGTTCACGGCATAAGATTGAATTTCTTGGCGGCGAACATCGGTATAGGTTAAACGTAAGGTTGAACCTGTCGCGGTTGCGACCGCTTGCTGATTAAACTCATTACCATTGCTACGTAAGTAGTCTTGAGCCGCAGTGCGATCATCGTTGTTGGCGAACTGAACGGTAATGGTGTTGTTGTTTAATGCAAGGCTGTTAAATTTAATTTTGTTGTCACGGAACTGACGACGTAAATCAGTCGCAGAGGTTTCCATGCGCTGAGCAATCGCTTTATCCATATCCACTTCTAATAAGAAGTGAACACCACCACGTAAGTCCAGACCGAGCTTCATTGGTTTTGCACCAATTTTTTGTAGCCACTCTGGCGTGGTTGGCGCCAAGTTCAACGCGACAACATAGTCATCACCAAGGCCACGACGTAACGCTTCTTTGGCTTTTAATTGTGCTTCGCTAGAGTCAAGACGTAACAGTGCAGCATTATTGCTAAAACTGTTGTCATGGCTTGAGATACTTTCAGATTTTAAAATCTGCTCTGCTTTTTGTACGATGCTTTGGTCAATTTGGGTACCAGCTTTGGCACCAGAAATTTGAACCGCAGGCTCATCCGGATACAAACTAGGCAGGGCATATAATGTACTGATCGTCAAAACCACGAGAATCAGTAGATATTTCCATGCTGGGTAACGCATTTGTTTTCTTCTTAAAATGAAAAAAGTCGTGCGGATGCACGACTAATTTTTTTGATTAAAGGTTATTTAATGTGCCTTCAGGAAGAACTGAAATCACACTTGCGCGTTGAATTTTTACGTCTACACCGCGGCTCAGTTCAACCACTGCAAAGTCACCTTCGAGTTTAGTGATTTTACCCATTAAGCCACCAGCAAATACCACTTCGCTGCCTACGCCAAGACTTTCAACCAAAGAGCGGTGCTCTTTGGCACGTTTTGCTTGAGGGCGCCAAATTAAGAAGTAGAAGATTGCAATAAAAACAGCAATCATCAATAAGTTTGCGACCATACTTGGTTGTTGTGCAGCTTCACCCGCTGCGTGAGCTGTAGAAATAAAAAGGCTCATTTCAAATTCCTAAACTAAAAAAACGGTGACCAACGAATTGATCATAAATAGACTTGTTCTGCAATTTACCTTGTCTTTTTACCAAGCGCAAATGCTCACAACAATTAATCTTGGGGGCAAGGTGGAACTTCTAAACCACGACGTGCATAAAAATCTTCAACAAAGGCATCAAAGCGATCATTATCCAATGCATCACGAATGTCTTGAGTGAAACGTTGGTAGTAACGTAAGTTGTGAATAGTACCGAGCATTGCACCCAGCATCTCGCCACATTTTTCCAAATGGAATAAATACGCGCGAGTAAAGTTTGTACAGGTATAACAGTCGCAGTGTGGATCAAGCGGACTTTGATCATGACGGTATTTACTGTTACGGATACGTACTAAACCGTCGGTCACAAAATAATGTCCATTTCGGGCATTACGTGTAGGCATGACACAGTCAAACATATCGACGCCACGGCGGATGCCTTCTACGATGTCCTCAGGTTTACCCACGCCCATCAGGTAGCGCGGTTTGTCTGCTGGCATTTTTTCTGGAAGATAATCCAGCACTTTAATCATTTCTTCTTTCGGTTCGCCGACGGACAGACCACCAATGGCATAACCGTCAAAACCAACTTCAAGCAAGCCTTTTAAAGACTCATCACGTAAGTCTTCATACATACCACCTTGAATAATGCCGAATAGCGCATTTTTATTTTCAAGCACATCATGATGCTGAGTCTTACAACGCTTTGCCCAACGCAATGACAATTGTAGAGACTTTTGCGCTTCTTCATGCGTTGCAGGATAAGGCGTACATTCGTCAAAAATCATCACGATGTCAGAGTTCAATGTATGTTGGATGTCCATTGAGATTTCAGGAGACAAAAATACTTTAGAACCGTCAATTGGAGAGCGGAACGTTACGCCATCTTCTTTAATTTTACGCATCGCGCCCAAACTGAAGACTTGGAAGCCGCCTGAATCGGTTAGAATGGGTTTATCCCACTTCATGAATTTATGCAGACCGCCGTGCTCTTTAATCACTTCAAGGCCAGGGCGTAGGTAAAGATGGAAGGTGTTGCCTAAAATAATTTGCGCTTTGATGTCTTCAATATCACGCGGGAGCATGCCTTTCACCGTACCATAAGTACCGACAGGCATGAACACAGGGGTTTCAACCACACCATGCTCTAAAGTTAAACGACCACGACGGGCGCGACCCGACTGACCTAATTTTTCAAACTTCATAAAATATCCTGAACAAGAGCAAAGCACTGCTCTGCTTGCAGTGCAAGAGCGAAAAAACAGTTCGCCGCTAAAAGGAGGCTATTTTCCTTGATTATGCAAATAAACACCAGTGTTGTAACACTTTTAACGCAAAGCTTTTCTGTACGAAATTGTGTGCGGTGACAACGGTTTTGATTTGAGTATGTTGGGGAGAGTGGGAGATGAATTGCCGTGGCATAGCAAGCGATAGCTGCCAGAAGTGAAGTAAATGTAGATATTAAAAAAGGCAATCAAAATGAGTGCCTTGGATGTGTTCTTTGTGTTAGCGCGATCTTTTTAGTTGAAATTGGGACGGTAATCAAAATTTTGCAGCGCAGCAGCGTCACGGAATGGACGCACAGCTTTTTTACCGACAGTCATGGTGTTTACAATGTTGTTGGGAAAGATTTGAATGTGGTTGTTAAACAGTTCGACATTGCGGTTAAAGATGCTGATCGCAGCACCGACATTTTCGTTTTGCTCATGAACTACTCGCAGCTAAAGCAACGAGTTTCTGAAAGCAACTTAAGCTGCAATCATCTCTTTTGACGTTTCATCGGCAATGCGAGAAAGAGTTTTAACACTCTTTTTCGTCTTACGACTACCTCCACGCCCACTAGAGGAAGACATTAAGCCTTTCTCCAACACCGTTCCAGTGTCTAAAATTAATTTTATTGCTCGGCTTTTTATCACTTTGGATGCGTTTTTATCCGCATTATCAGTGTGACCACAACTCACGCATTTAAACTTTTCTTGAGTTTTGCGATTGTCGGGATGAGTGTGACCGCATGAAGCACACTCCTGACTTGTGTAAGCTGCCTGAACCTTAAATACAGCTTTTCCTAAACGAATGGCTTTGTATTTAACATATGCCTCAAGCATATACCAACCAACATTTAGAATTGCTTTATTTAAACCTGCTTTTGCCTTTGCCTTGTTGGGGATAAATCGACCTAATTCATCCTTTTTAGGGTTTGGCTTTTTCGTCATTTTTTGAGTATTTAACTTCTCAAAAATGAATACTTTATTTCGCTCATTGCTTACTAGGCTATGGCTAGTCTTGTGATTGAAATCCTTTCGGATATTGGCTTTCTTAGCGTGATGGATCGCAATACGGTGCTTGGTTTTAGCTCTACGGTTTGACCCTTTTTGCTGTTTGGCTAACTTGCGCTGTAATCGTTTAATGTAGCGCTCAGCTTTGGTTAGATGGTTCTTTTGTTCCCTGGTAAAATCAAATTCTTGCGCTGGTGTACAAACAGGGATTGCCACGCCACGATCAATACCAACAACGTGCTTATTTAGTTCATTGGCATCAGTATCACTTAATAATGCTAATTGCTTTTCCAGGTACTTATCTTCATTGAATTTTTTGCCATCAAAATCCTCCATCTCAATTCCATCTTCATAGCAGAATGAAACAAAGTATTGACCACGCTCTTTACGGATATAAAGAGATTTTGGCTCATTAAAATCGGCATGTTTATTGAAGCTCAGATAGCCAATATTGTATTTACGACCACCAATTTGAAGTCGTGTTTTACCAAATTGATCTTTCTCGAAAGAGAACAGGTCACGAGTCAGGTAGATGCTACCTTTATCGGTTTTGGCTTTGCGCTTTGGTCGGCCACAAATCCCCTTGGTTGATTTTTTGAGGGTGTTGTACCAATTCACAGTCGAGTTCTTGAGAATGGTACTTGGACATTTATCAAGCCATGGGGTCAGTTCTTCTGACTTAAACTGAGCGTATTTCTGATCTTGAGTATCAAAATACTGCTTAAACGGTGTGAACTTACGAGCAAAACCTCGGAAATACTTATCCTCATCACATTTAGCATTCCAAGCAAATCTCGCACAGCCCATCCATTGGCTCAGAATTAACTTCTGTTCCTCCGTTGGGTATGCTCGAAATTTAATGCCTGAAATCATTACTAAGTGAAGTGTTCTTGCTATTTATATGCTGGAATTTTATACTATCTTTTATCTTAAGTAAATCTAGTATGTGATAAAAATGTATGAGTGGAGAACAGGTAGAAGCTGTATTTTTAAGAATTATGTTCATCTAGTATTTGTAACTAAATACCGTAGAGATGTGCTAACCCAAGAAATGTTAGATTCATTAAAAGAAATAATGAAGGAAACCTGCGAACAAATGGATTGTGAGTTGATGGAGTTTAATGGCGAGGATGACCATGTTCACATGATGGTTAATGTTCACCCTAAAATTGCTATCTCTAATCTAGCTGGAAAACTAAAAGGGAAAAGTTCTTATTTGCTACGAAAAAGCTTTTGGGACTCAATTAAAACAAAGCTATGGGGTAATCATTTTTGGTCGCCTAGTTACTGTGTAGTTTCGTGTGGTGGTGCAAGCCTTGAAACGGTTAAACAGTACATTGAAAACCAAAGACAACCACCATCTGAAATAGCAGTTAAACGCTCAAAAAACCTGAGTGCTAAAAGTGGCTTGACTCGCCCCTAAAGAAGCGAGAATGCGCCACTAAACTTGTTCAAATTTAAGGGTAATCGGTGCTTTCCATGGATGCAACCGATCCAAGATTTCTTGGGCAGTGTCCGCACTCCGAGCAATGCCCCAAAGCTTGTCGATATTATCAAACACGACCTGATTCTTTTTACGTCGAATATGAATAGAATGTTTGATCGTATCGAGAGGCATGTGAGGTTCTTATTTGGGTTGAAGTTGGTCAACTAACATGGCATCGCCATAACTAAAGAAGCGGTACTGGTTTGCAACTGCATGTTGATAAGCCATCAAAATATTATCACGATTTGATAGCGCTGAAACCAACATCAAGAGAGTCGATTCAGGCAGATGGAAGTTGGTGATAAGACGATCCACCACTTTGAACTCATAACCTGGGTAGATAAAAATTTGGGTATCTCCAGTCCAAGCTTTGAGTTCACCATCATGTGCCTGCGCTGCACTTTCAACCGCACGTGTCGCTGTCGTTCCGACAGAAATGACTTTATTACCACGCGCTTTGGTTTGACGAATAAGCTCAACTGAATGCTCAGGAACATCACACCATTCACTGTGCATAATGTGATTGGCAATGTCATCGGTACGTACAGGCAGAAAGGTACCAGCACCCACGTGTAAAGTGACAAAGGTTTTCTGAATACCTTTGGCTTCAAGTTGATCCAACAGCTTTTGGTCGAAGTGTAAGCTTGCGGTAGGTGCAGCGACACTGGCTAACTTGGTTGGATCATTAAATACTGTTTGATAACGCTCGGTATCAATGGCTTCAGCTTCACGGTTGAAGTAGGGAGGGATCGGAAGTTGTCCGTATAATTCCAGCACCGTTAAAATTGGCTGGGAAAACTCCACAATAAATAAATTTTCATGACGACCTAGTATAGTGACTTTAACGGCATCTGGGCCAATAAAGAGCTCAGCGCCTGCTTTGGGTGTGTTACTAGCTTTGATGTGGCAGTGTGCAATAAATGCATCTTGCATGCGTTCTACCAGAACCTCGACAGCTCCACCGCTGGCACGTTTGCCTTTGAGGCGTGCTTTCATCACTTTGGTGTCATTTAAGACCAGTAAATCACCTGCATTGAGCAAATCTAAAATGTCGGTGAATTGAAAGTCATGATGCTGACCTTGAGCATCGAGGTGTAACAGTCGAGAAGCACTACGCGTGTCTAAAGGGTAACGGGCAATGAGTTCATCAGGGAGGTCGAAATTAAAATCAGAAAGTTGCATGATCGGAAAGCAGCGTCAAAATAAGGGAGGTCAAAATTGCGCTTAGTATATGCGTTTTTGCAGAAAAACGCTGAAATTGCACAAATATAAAGCTAAAAAATCAAATGTGACTTAAAAATAGCCAATCACTATCAACTTGCATTGACAAGTTTTTCAAAAAGTTTAATATACGCATCAACACCTTCCCGAGGTGGTGAAATTGGTAGACGCGGCGGACTCAAAATCCGCTGTCAGAGATGACGTGTCGGTTCGAGTCCGACCCTCGGGACCAAGATATTAAAAAACCCAAGCATATTCAGTCTTGGGTTTTTTATTGCCTGAAATTTAAGATTTGAATCAAATCGCCATAAAACATTACAGATGGCTTAAAGCAATTGAATGTTTGTTGCGGGTTTGCTTAATTATGTCCTCATATGATGGACTCACAATTTTGTTTTAATCCTTCTGATAAATAACGAGTTTTCAAAAAGAGAAAGTAGTCACAAGATAAAATTCTGAAATAATTAATTTTTTTTGTTAAATGCCACGCTTGTATTGTTGTATTTTTATATTGTTTTAATGTTGAAAATTTGCTAATAAATACAAGTAAATAATAGGTTTGTGCCGAAAATCACAAAAGATGAGGCAGAAATGGGTATTCAATTGCTAGATATCGGGTCTGATACAGAACAGTTAAGTGCTTGTCACTTATCTTTATTGTTGGGCGTGAACAGTAATGACAATAAAATTAAGAGCTTTCTCAAATTTGCGCGAAAAATTTTAGGTGCACATGCCGCAATTTTAACGTTTAGCAATGAACCTTATAGTTGGTATGCCAGCAAACATGCATTCAATGCTTTTCGGTTACCTGCTGAAGCCAATTTTGCTACTCATTTTGAAGGGGAGATTGCGATTGATAGCCTGCATCGCCATTATCATCATCTTTCTCAGCAGGTGAGTGCTTTAGGGTTTAAACATCAGCGGATCATCGCATTGGATTTAAAGGTATCGGATAAATCTGTAGGGCAAGTGATTTTCTTTGATGAGCAGTTGGAAGCTTTTACGCAAGATGCTGTAGAAAATGTCTATGAACTGGCCTCTGGGTTTCTTAATCTGCTGCATTTGCGTATGGAAAATGCGGAGCTCAAAGAGTTGTATGAACAACAATTGGCTATGAATGTCAGTAAAACCAAATTTTTCCAAATTATTGCACATGACTTAAGGGCGCCTTTTCATGGCTTAATTGGTTTCTCGGAAGTGTTGGCTGAAGAGCGCAAAAGTTTGGATGAGTCTGGTGTGCAAAGCATTGCAGATTATCTGCATGATACCGCGCAATCGACTTATAGCTTGTTAGAGAGCCTACTGAATTGGGCGATGGCAGAGGGTGGGCGCTTTGTTTATCACCCCATCCATTACAAGCTTAAGCAGTCCTCTCAAATCATTTTTGATGTGTTGCAGGCGTTGGCTATCAATAAAAATATTCAACTGATTGACCGTGTCCCCGATGATTTAAAAATTTTTGCAGATATCAATATGGTGACCTCAGTGATCCAAAACTTGGTCTCAAATGCACTGAAATTTACCCATATGCATGGCGAAGGTGTTGTGACGATTGATGCCAAACAGCGTGATGATTTTATCGATATCTACATTCAAGATACAGGTTTAGGTATGACCTTGGGGCAAATTGAATCTTTGTTTGAACCGAAACTAACCGTTAGTTTTAAGGGGACAGCTGGGGAGAAAGGTACGGGGCTAGGTCTGGTGTTGTGTAAGCGTTTTGTTGATTTGAATAAAGGTGAAATTTCAGTCACATCGAAAGAAGGTGTAGGTTCAACTTTTATCGTCAGCCTGCCCCGTTCGAACAGCGCACATCAAGCATTGTCACTCGAGACATCCCAGCAAGAATTTAGTGAATAATCATACTTTTCTTATAAAATAATTCGCCTAATCTCATGATCTGCTGTTATAAATAACCAAAACAATCCGAAAGAGTCGATCATGAATGCTGAGCAATTGCAAAAGACATTGCGCGCAAGTCAATATGCGGAACAAGTCCTATCTATACATCAGGTTTATCTTGAACAAGATTATGCAATTGATCAATTTTCTCAGCCATTGACCACCGAACAAATTTTCGATGTCGTTCAAAACACCTTAAAAGACATCAGTGATGAAATCACGTGGATGCGCACCATCCGAATTTTACGTGCGCGTTTAATGTTTCGCTGGATTTGGCAGGATGCCAATCAACTGATCGATGTGATGACGCTAACGCGGGAGTTATCTGATTTTGCCGATGCAGCCATTTGTGTGGCAAAAGCGTTTGCCTTAGCACCATTGGTGGCTAAACATGGTCAGCCTGTGGGTTATAACCATAAAATTCAAGATTTAATTGTGGTCGCGATGGGGAAGCTCGGTGCACAAGAGCTGAATCTGTCCAGTGATATTGACTTGATTTTTGCTTTTGATGAACAAGGTGAAACTGATGGTCGTAAATGCATCGACGTACAACAGTTTTGCATTTTGTGGGGTCAGAAACTCATTTACTTGTTGGACCATATCACGGCTGATGGTTTTGTCTTCCGTGTGGATATGCGCTTGCGTCCTTGGGGTGATGGTTCTGCACTGGCGATTAGTCATGCGGCACTGGAGAAGTATTTAAGCCAGCATGGTCGCGAGTGGGAGCGCTATGCGTGGATTAAGGCGCGGATTGTGACAGGGGGCAAAGAGGGGGATGAGTTGTTGGTCATGACTCGTCCTTTCGTGTTCCGTAAGTATGTCGATTACACCGCTTTTGAAGCCATGCGCGAAATGAAAGCCATGATTGAGCGTGAAGTATTACGCCGTAATATCGAAGATGATATTAAGCTGGGTGCAGGCGGTATCCGTGAAGTCGAATTTATTGTGCAGGTTTTTCAGCTAATTTATGGTGGGGCAAAGTTAGAATTACAAGACCGTCAATGTTTAGTGAGCTTACATCATTTGGGTGAAGTGGGTTTACTGGATGGTCAAGCGGTCGGTGAGTTGGAAGATGCCTACTTATTTCTGCGCCGTGTAGAACATGCCATTCAAGCTTTAAATGATCAACAAACCCAGTCTTTGCCAACAGAACTAGAACTCAGACAAAGGATGCTTGACACCTTGGGTTTTGTCAGTTGGGATGCATTTATTGATTACTTAAACCAAAAGCGCGCCAAAGTTATTTACCAATTTGAGCATTTAATTAAAGAAAAAGAACATGACCCTTTCGTAGAAAGCTTTAGTCAGTTAGAAGCGCGTTTAAATGAGGTGTTGGATGCGAATGCAAAAAACCTCATTCATGAATTTTGGAATGGTCATGCGCTGAAAAAACTGCCTGCAAAAGCGGTGCAACGCTTAAAAATGTTTTGGCCGCATTTGATTGAAGCGATTTTACAGTCAGATAAGCCGCAAGACGCGCTGCTACGCCTTATGCCCTTGGTCGAGTCTGTCATGCGACGCACCGTATATTTGGTCATGTTGATTGAGAGTAAAGGGGCGTTACAGCGCTTGGTGAAAATGGCAACCGTAAGTCCATGGATTTGTGAAGAATTGACCCATTATCCAGTACTCTTGGATGAATTTTTGTCCATGGACTTTGAGCTGCCGCGCCGTCAAGATTTGGAAGATTCTCTGCGTCAACAGTTGCTTCGTATTGAGCTTGATGACGTTGAGGATTTGATGCGTGTGCTGCGTCTATTTAAAAAATCCAATGTTTTGGCAGTTGCCGCTAGTGATGTTTTGGCTGAAAGTCCGTTGATGAAAGTATCCGATGCTTTGACGGATATTGCAGAAGTTTCGGTCAGTACAACTTTAAATTTGGCTTACCAAATGACGGCAAAGAAACATGGTTATCCGCTCGATGTTGAAGGACAGCGCTGTTCGATCGATCATTTGGCATTTGCTGTTGTGGGTTATGGCAAGGTTGGTGGGATTGAGCTGGGTTATGGCTCGGACTTAGATCTGGTCTTTATTCATTATATGGATGAGCAAGCCGATACCGATGGGCTGAAGTCGATCAGTGGATTCGAGTTTGCAATGCGTGTGGCACAGAAATTTATGTCATTGATGACCACGCAGACCCTCGATGGTCGGGTTTATGAAATCGATACGCGCTTACGCCCATCGGGTGAAGCGGGGGTCTTGGTCACCAGTTTAAAAGCCTTTGAGCAATATCAGTTGAAAAATGCATGGGTCTGGGAGCATCAAGCCTTGGTACGTGCTCGCTCGATTGCAGGTGAGCCAAGTTTGCGTGATAAATTTGAAGCATTGCGCTGTCGGATTTTGACACAGCCACGAGATGAGGAAAATGTACGCGCAGAAGTGCTGAAGATGCGTCAAAAAATGAAAGACCATTTGGGTTCTTCTAAAGAACAACAAAAAGATGGAATTTTTCATTTAAAACAAGATGCAGGTGGTATCGTCGATATCGAATTTATGGCACAGTATGCTGTGTTGGCATGGAGCGGATCTCATCCAGATCTTGCCCATTATTCCGACAATGTACGAATCCTTGAAGACGCCGCAAAAGCCAGTTGCTTATCCAGTGACGATGCGACTGCATTGATTCAAGCTTATCTCAGTGAACGAGCCGAGAGCCACCGTTTAGCCCTTGCGAATCAATCCATGCAAGTAAATGCTGCGGACTGGCGCGATACCCGAGTGATCGTTTGCAAATTATGGCAAAGATTAATTGATCCAAGCTCAATCGTGAGCATTGGGTAACATGACTGTGTATATAAATTTGGAGTGTGTGTCATGAATTTGGCTGATCGTGATGGTTTTATTTGGCAAGATGGACAATTGGTTGACTGGCGTGAGGCAAAAACTCACGTACTAACACATACCTTGCACTACAGCATGGGTGTGTTTGAAGGTGTCCGTGCCTATGAAACACCGAATGGCACGGCTATTTTCCGTTTAAAAGAACACACTAAGCGTTTATTGAACTCTGCAAAAATTTATCAAATGAAAGTCCCGTTTGATCAAGCAACACTAGAGCAAGCTCAAATTGATGTGGTTCGTGAAAATAAATTAGCGTCTTGCTACTTGCGTCCAATTATTTTTATTGGTTCGGAAAAATTAGGTATTGCTGCAACAGACAATACGATTCATGCAGTAGTGGCGGCATGGAGCTGGGGTGCATACCTCGGTGATGAAGCAATGGCGAAAGGTATTCGTGTGAAAACTTCATCGTTTACCCATCACCATCCAAACGTGACGATGTGTAAAGCGAAAGCGTCAGGTAACTATACCTTGTCGATTTTGGCTCACCAAGAAGTAGCGCATTCTGGCTATGATGAAGCAATGTTGCTCGACCCCCAAGGTTATGTATGCCAAGGTTCTGGCGAAAACGTATTCTTGGTGAAAGATGGTGTTTTACATACGCCAGATATCGCGGGTGGTGCACTTGATGGCATTACGCGTCAAACCATTATTACGATTGCAAAAGACCTAGGATATGACGTGGTTGAGCGTCGTATTACGCGTGATGAATTCTACATTGCGGATGAAGCATTCTTTACAGGTACTGCTGCTGAAGTGACGCCTATTCGTGAATATGATGACCGTGAAATCGGTTCCGGCACGCGTGGTCCAATCACTGAACAAATTCAAACCACATTCTTTAATGCGGTTAAAGGTAAAGACCCGAAATATGCACACTGGCTAACTTATGTAAAATAAGTGATTCGGTAAAAAGGGCTCCTTGGAGCCCTTTTTTTATTTTCATTGTTTTGAAAAATATATGGATTATATTTTATTGTTATTAAATAGTTTATAAAGCAGCTAAAGTTATTTTGAACTTTTAGTAAAAAATAATATGCTTAAAGCATACATAGTCTAATTTATTTGTTTTTATTTGGTAAAAATGAGATGTATTTAAAATTTTATCCATGATTAACAGTCTTATATATAAAGCAAAAGTATTTAGAACATTGTTTGTTTCTGATAAGAGATATTTAAAAAAGAGGTTCATTAATAAATTAGGGTATACCCCAAATTTTAATCAACCTGAAAGTTTTAATGAGAAAGTTACTGCACGAATGATTTTTGAAAGGAGTGCACTACATACCAAATTAGCTGATAAATCGGCAGTAAGAGAGTTGGTTATAGATCGGATTGGAGAAAAATATCTGGTTCCACTTGTAGGGACATATTGTGACTTTAATAGTATTGATTTTAATCAATTTCCGAACCAATTCGTTTTAAAGTGTACTCATGACAGTGGAAGTGCGATTGTTTGCCGTGATAAAAGTACATTTGATATTAAACATGCAAAAAGTAAACTAAATAACAGGGCGGATTCAAGCGGCAAGTGCAACAGTATAAAAACCAGCCATAACTTCACTCGGTGTATGCCAACCTAGTGTTTTTCTAGGACGATGGTTGAGTGCAAATTCTATCTGCTCTATTTGTTCGTTTGACACGTCATCAAACGATGACGATTTTGGCAGATATTGCCGGATTAAACCATTCGTATTTTCATTTCTAGCTCGCTGAATAGACTTGTAAGGATCAGCAAAATACGTATCTATGCCAGCATCAGTAATTCTTTTGTGTTCGGAAAATTCCTTGCCATTATCAAATGTCACACTATAAGCATGGCTCATCTGTAAACGATCTAATGCACAAGTAATCGTTTGAGAGGATGCTCTCGTTGGCCCTAAATGAACAATATGTACGTACAGGCTCTTTCGATCAACGAGAGTTAATAAAGCACCTTTATGATGTTTACCAATCACCGTGTCACCTTCGAAATCTCCTAAACGTTGTCGTTGATCAATGACCTGGTCTCGGCAATGAATACTTGTTTTATCAATGATTTGACCCCTACGATCCGTGTTTTTGTAACCTCGTTTTCGATATTTCTTCTGATGCCTTAAGTGTAGATGGAGTTTACCGCCTTTTGATTTATCTTGATAAATGTACTGGTAAATCCACTCATGTGAAGGTACATCCAGCCAACAGCGTTGTGTTAAAGCACCTGAAATTTGTTCTGGTGACCAGTCCAAGCCAATCAAATAATCAATATAAGCGAAGGCAAACGATGTCATGGGTGATGAAGGACGGTACCGTCTTTGACTTGCAAATTTAGCTGCCTGTTGAGCTCTATATCCACGTTGTCCAGTATTTCTTTTTAATTCACGGTAGATGGTTGATCGTGAACGCCCTAACTCCCGAGCAAGGGTAGCGATTGAACTTTTACTTTTCAAAGTAGCATAAATTTCGTATCTTTCATCTTGAGAAAGTTGGGTGTATTTCTTCATTGTGTGCTTTCCAATTGCGAGTTGAAAAAGTCCAATGATTCTACGAATACACCTAACTTTTTCAACTAACTACAAATGTGTCGCACTTGGGATTTGAATCTGCGCAGTTTAAAAATGAATATGTACTACCGCAAGCGAGAGTGGCACTATAAAAATATTTCGCCGCTCATCTTGGCAGAGCATTATGTTGACTTATATCGTGAGGCTTTGTTGCATAAAGATTTTAAAGATAGAGCTTTCCTGAGTCGCTCAAATTTAAGTGACAACTTGGGTATGAGGTCGGCCTATTTGTGTAAATTTATTTAAGACCGCTACACGAGCATGAATTTCATTCACTTGACTAGGAAAGCTTCTTGCCATTAATTTATCGCCTAATAATTTGATGCAGTGCATCTTGGTTTCAACCAAACTGCGTCGATGATAGCCTGACCATTTTTTCCATAGTGTCCTGCCTAAATGTTTAACAGTACGAAGTAATTCATTTCGCTCTAGCGAATGAACTTTTGTATCCTTACAAGGCTTCGCATTTTTTCTTGGCGGAATCAC
>CAACWN010000083.1_pt1 | contig 17869 bp, 17 predicted proteins | sample 2275671 | NCBI WGS metagenome assembly CAACWN01 (sample SAMEA5312464, study PRJEB27640) | indoor metagenome | biome: indoor environment; feature: controlled; material: polymer furnished wood metals | place: Austria | collected 2011-04-21 | reverse complement strand
ACTTGACCTAAGTAGCCGCTATCATCGTCTGAAACTGCAAAAGCATTACCAAACAACACCCATTTACTCATTGGTGTTTCGTATTTCGCATTTAGACCATAAATGAAATAGTCTTTATCAAAATCAGGCGGTGTGAAATCAACAGAGATATCATTATCTAAGTTTGATGCCACCGATACTTTAGATAAGTCACGATCTACGATATTAGTGTATTGAGCAAAACCACCCAAAGTAAAGCCATTAGAGAAGGTGTTTGTTAAGCGTAAGCCTGCATGCAATCCAAACTCTTCTGCGTCAGAATCACTAACCTTTAAGCCAGTCGTTAAACGCTCAGATAATCCATCAGTCTTAACGCTTGCATATGAAGCAGCAAAGAAAGGCGTTACATCTAAAGAGCCTGAACCAGTTTTCATATTGAAGTTTCGACCCGCTTCAACATAAGAATTTAAAACAGAAGTATCAGATTTAATTACTGACTGCTCAGTGCTTAAACCAGAGTTCACATTGCGGCTGTATTCAGTATCACCTAAACCGTAATGGAGTGTCCCAAGCATATAAGCATCACTGAATAAATACTTACCATACACACCAAAGCCAGTAAGGTCAGTTTCAGCTTTATTGGCATTCAAACTGTATTCAGACTTATCTTTAAGTTGCGATACATAGCCACCAATTAAAGCATTATCATTCAGTGTGAAATCAACACCAACACTTGTAGAGTAAACATCCGAATCAACCGAATCCCAACCGCTTGCACCATTTTTGGTTGTTAATGCTGTGTAGTCCACCCAAACACCACTAGCATCTAAGCCCGCATCACTTAGATGACGAACAATCGAACCATTTGCCAAACTTTGGTTTTTAAGTAATACCGAAGATGTTTCAGCAAAGATTGAACCTGAGTTACTGTTCAAGACAGCCTGTACGCCGTCAGCAGTGGTAATCGCTTGCAATTGTGCTGCATAATTCACCAAATTATTGCTAGTATCACCGGATTTATACAATTCATCAGCTTTAGCAAGAAGTTTATCGGTCAATTGAGCAGAAGCAGTACTTACACCACCTTTGATCGATGCGGTCTCAGAAGCAGACTTTAGGCCAACATCGGTATACACATTGTTTGAATCATAAGCTGTATTACCTACAGTCAAGAATGCGCTCTTAGTGTTTACTTCCGAGAATTGGCCTGTTAATCCACCATCAGCATTTAGTACCGTATGGGTGCCTGTTTGAACATATTTAGCAGCGGTTGCTGTCACGTTTAGAGCACCATCGATGTTCGCTTTACCAGAGACAGTAAGTTCATTACCAACTTTATAGGTTAGGGACGCATCTTTAGATTGGGTATAGTCACCTTTGACCGCTAAAGTACCCTCACCTGTTGAGACGTTGCCATAGTTGTTTACTGATCCAGTTGTGCCATTACCGCCAAGTAATGTACCACCACCATTAACCGTAAATACTGAACTAGATGTATCACCAGATACCTTTAAAACGCCCGAATTAACAGTCGTATCACCTGTATATGAGTTTTCACCTGAAAGCACCAGACGACCATTACCGTTTTTAATTAAACCGGCATCGCCTTTAATGTCATTAGAAAAAACACCAACATAACCATCAGTTACGTTCGCATCAAAGTTACCAAACTCTTTGGTAAACATTCCAACGCCATTTACAGCTTTGTCTTTATTGAAGTAACCCCAACCGTAGGTTTCATTGTATAGACCATTATTAACACTACCATCGTCCATGTAATCAGCAGTTGTCAATAAAGTTTGACGAACCTGATCTGCTGTCATCCAAGGATAGTTAGACCATACCAATGCAGCCGTACCCGTTACTTGAGGCGCTGCGCCAGATGTTCCATGAAATGAGTATAAATAGTCACTTAGAGCAGTGTTTGATAGGTTGCTGTTTACGTAATCAGCAGCAAGACACCATTTTGCAGCCACACCACATGCGTTAGCGCCAACACCTCTATCATCTCGGTATAGTTCCGTGTGATCTTCATTTAAACCAGTAACAACAAGCCATCCTTTTTCGATTTCAGCATTAAATTTAGGGAATAATGCTAAAGATGATGGCTCATTACGCCCATCATTGCCCGAAGAGAAAACCAACAAGCCACCATTCTTAACTACGTCCAAGGCACCCGATTGATTGATAACAGCAATCATTTCTTCGTCAGTTAAGTTCCAGTTTGAACCAGAAGAAATATTGAATAACTTGACACCATTTTTCATCATTTGATCATTGGCGGCAAAAAAGAACGTTTTTGTATAAGAAGTACCAAGACCATTTTCGGATGTTTGAGCTGCATAAATTTCAGCTACACCGTTGGCAACTCCCTCGGCAGAACCATTTACACTTGATCCTGCAATTATAGTTGATACAAACGTGCCATGCATGCCATTGCCATTGTCCTGCAGATTAGCAGAAGCATTAGATAGATCAGTGACAGTAACTTCGCCGGTTGAAGTATTAAATGAATACTTTTTGATTGAGGAAATAGAACCCTTTAGGCTTTCTGTTTCAACAACACCACTATCAAGCACCCCAACTTTTACCTTAGCAACAGTCGTATTTGTATCAACTACTGATGGCTCTTTTTCAACTGGGGTAGTAGGATCGGTTGGTGTAGTGGGATCGGTTGGTGTAGTGGGATCGGTTGGATTGGTCGGAGGTGTTGAAGTTGATGGTTTTGAAGAAGACCCACCACCGCCACAACCAACAAGCATAGCTGTAACGATAGCTAGTGCAAGTGGAGACTTACCAAATTTAAAGTTCATAATTTTTCCTTAGTTCAACGTTATCTTCTGATGTGTTTATTATAACGCACTATATATAATATGTATAGCAGGTAAATGGATTTTTCTAATTAAATTTGAAATTAATTTTTTCAAAAAAAAACCACTAATTAGTGGTTTTTATAAATGTTGTTAAAAGACATATTTATATTGCAAACTAAAACCATCCATTCCACCGTTGTAAACATATGTGCCTTCGGTTACTGAATTAGCAGTCCATTGGTAGCCAACACCCGCTTTTGCAAAAAACTTATCAATTGAATCGTGATCTTTTTCACCATCGACTTTAACTTCAAAACGATTCCACGCCTGCCCTACAGCGCCCTTTGCGTAGAAGCGATCATACATTGGGTATTGACCTGTAACAGCCAATGTAGCCGTCTGCAAGCTTAGTTTGATGCCATCGATTTTTGAAATATCTTTAATATTTTTACCAAGAGTTGTTTCTAAGCCGATATAGTCATTCAACTGAACACCTGCCACTAATGAAACCTGGTTCGTGTAGTTGTCTACAAGTGCTTCAACAACTTGTGAATCGTAAGTTGATTTTAACGCACCTTGAACATCAGATAGATATGTGTAGTCAAGACCAATGTAAGGCTTTGGATTAGACAGATCTGTTACAGTTGATCCCGCAAAAGTTGTTGCAGATGCCATAGCGCCCAAAACAGCTACTAGAATGGTTTTTTTCATTACATTTCCTTGGTTTGTACTTAAAAACAGAGCGATCATATCACCTGATAAAAAAAAATTTCTTATTTTTCTGATTTTAGAGCCATTTTATTAAGATCTTGTTTGCCAATACCAATTACGTTAAGATATCTGTGTCTAAACCACATTTAGGCACCTTAAATTAGGATATATCTCTGATTTAAAAGTTTGTATAGAATGAGGCCACCTACGGGTGGCTTCATATTTTCTGAAATACTAAAAATAATTATCAAGACGTTTTTCTTTTTCAACTATAAATTTAAGTGTATTTCTCAACGATTTAGAAATATCTAGAAATAGGCTGTTATAATTTTTTTATTTATGATAAGTCCGATGAATAAAATTGAAAGACACCTTGTTGGAAATGTATCGGGAATATTTTTCCTCTCTGGTATTAGCGCATTAATCTATCAAGTCTCTTGGCAAAGACTTCTCTTTTTAAGTTTCGGGATTGATTTAACCTCTATTACAATTACCGTTTCCGCATTTATGGCAGGATTGGGAATCGGAGCTTTCTACGGTGGTCGAATTGCTGATCGAAACCCAAAACATATTCTACTAATCTTTTGCCTGCTAGAATTATTCATCTCTATCTACGGCTACTTAAGTCGGCCTGCAATTTTATATTTGCAAGATGTATTAATTCACTCAAACATATATGTGACTTCGTTAGGCATTTTTTTATTTCTACTACCACCAACATTTTTAATGGGTTCAACATTACCTCTTCTAACTTCTTTTATAAATTCAATAGTTAAGAATATTGGCAGCTCAATCGGAAAACTTTATTTTATTAATACCTTGGGTGCTGTATTTGGCTGTATTGCTACAGGGTTTATTTTGTTTAATTACCTCAAACTTAGTGAAGCAATACACATAGCAGCATTGATCAATTTAATTGTTTCTATTTTTGCATATTTCATCTATATCGGCGTAAAGAAAGGTTCAAAGCATGCTTAACTCCGTCATAAAAACACAATTTCTTTATTTCATTTCATTTTTTAGTGGATTTACATGTTTAGCTTTAGAAATGGTCTGGGTTCGTATCATTTCTTTTGCGAATATGTCCGCACCCCAGGCATTTTCATTTACATTAGCGATCTTTCTGTTGGGTATTGCTGTTGGTGCTCTAATCGGCAAAAAACTCTGCGAGAAATTAAACAATGTTAGTGCAGGAACAATTGGGGTAATTTACTTTTTTTCCGCTTTAGTTGATCTCTTAATAATATATCTCGCATATCTGTCTGCAGATTCAGAACACTATCTATTCTTTTATGGCTTCCTCTTATTTGGTAGCGCTTCTATTAGAGGAATAGTTTTTCCGTTGGTTCACCATTTGGGTGCCAATAAAGCTAAAACGGGGAGAGAGATTTCCAACGTCTATTTCTCAAATGTTTTTGGCAGTGCGGTTGCTCCCCTTATAGTCAGCTTTGTCTTATTAAACTATTTTACCACTCAAGATGTTTACTTACTCATAGTTGGATTTACACTACTCGTTTCGGCATTGTGTGTTATCTCCCAGACGAAAAATGTGAAATTAAACGGTGTCTTTTGGTATGCAGGAAGCCTTGCAATCTTCATTTGGGTTTTATTAATTAAGCCTTTTGATTTAATCGAACAGCTTGCATCAAATTCTCCTTATCCCAACACTCCGCCGATCAGAATAATTGAGAATACACATGGCATAGTGCAAGAATATGTAGCCAAGGAACCTAATGCCAACACCTCTATCATCTATGGTAATAACGCTTACGATGGTCGGTTAAACACAAACCTGTTTAATGACACGAATGGTATTGATAGAGCTTATTACCTTGCTTCAATAAAACCAGATATCAAAAACATTCTTGTTATTGGGATGAGTTCTGGCGCGTGGCTTAAAGTGCTATCTGATATACCAACTTTGGAAAAAATAACAGTTGTCGAGATTAACCCTGCCTATAAGGAAGTTATCGAAACAGTTCCAAATATTTCTAGCGTTTTATCCGACCCAAAGGTTGAAATTATTTATGATGATGGAAGAAAGTGGTTAAACAAGCATAAAGATGAAATGAAGTTTGATATGGTAGTGGCAAACACCACTTGGCATTGGAGAAATTATTCAAGCAATTTGTTAAGTTTAGAATTTAACAGCCTAATAAAATCCGTCATGTCTAAAGATGCACTTTACTACTTCAATGCTACAAGATCGATAGATGTATTCAGAACAACAAAAGAGGTGTTCCCATACTCTTACCTACATGATGCGTTCTCAATGTCAGTAGGCAGTTTAAAACCCATTGTGTTTGATCCTGCAGCAGTGAAAAAAAGACTTTGCAGCCTACGAGACTCAAAAAGTAAAAAGTTAATTTTCGATAACGAAAGCTCATGTAATGAGGCATTTAGAATTATTAATAAATCACACCTCATTCCTTATGAATCAATCAACTTTAGCGAGATTAGCAATCGTACACCAGAAATAATTACCGATGACAACATGATCACCGAATACAAATACGGTAAAGCCATTTTGTAAAATAATCACCCCCTTTGGAAGGCATTTTAAAGGGGGTTTGCAATTTCCAACGCTAGGTTATTTGCCGCAACAAAGTCATCATTGTATACAATGTACTGATCTATGTTTTTATCAAATTTATAATTGGACAGTGCCTCTAAAATAGTTGAGTCATAAACCTCTTGAATTTTTGCTTTGAATTCACTAATACGCTCAGCATTGGCACCTAATTCAATTGCACGGCCAAACTTGTTCTCTGAAATAACCCGGATTTCAGCATCGTAAATTTTGTTTTGATATTTATCAAAACAAAAGTAAGGTTCGATAACGTAGTACTCGCCTGCTTGCAATGGATTTGTGTGTAAGTTCTTAAACTCATCCGTTTGCATAAAAGTATGAATACGATAGTGAATTAAGTTTGCACTTGGTTCGAGATACGATTTGATTAAGTGTAGTTTTGTTAAACGTTTTCTAATAAACGAACATAAAATTTCAACTTCTTGTAATGTGAAGCTTGCAGTACCATTAATTAAAACACCAGAACGATAGCGTGAAATACTGTACACTTCCGGGTCTGCATTGAATATTTCAATAAATTGTTTAGCCCAACGTTTATGGAAAAGCGCATCACCTACAATCTTTGCAACATTTTCATTTTCAGTCGATTCAAACGATTTACGATGTAAAATATTCGTGAGTACTTCAATCGACTTTTCAACCAAGGTCAATAGCCCTGGTTTCACATCTAAAATTAAGTTGTTTCGCTCATCCCAAGACTGAATGGTAGAACGAGGGTAATTTGTAAGCTCTTGAAGTCCAACAATCCAATGCGTACCAAATAACGCTTCGCCAACAAAACGGATTTCTGTAACAGTATTGTCCATTTTAAAATATCTCTTAATAATTGAGGACATTTTATCAAATGGCACTATACATGTCAATTATAATGCATTATTTTAAACACATCTTTATTTTATATCAAATAAGTCATCATACCCCAGTATTGAAAGCAATTAGGGCGCTTTAATTTGATTGCATGGGTCGCTAAGATTCCCCTGCTATAACTTTCAGTTTAGTGGTGGGAGTATGTCAATATTTCACCTCATAATTTACGAGCTACATGATTGCTGCCAGAATTATTTTATTATATGTAACAATATCTCTGGTCTTTTTTGCCCCAAATAGTCTTTAATTTAAGTGCTTTTCTGGGTTTTGATGTATTATCCAAGAATATTCAACCCAATGTTTTTTGAGGAAAACATGCGTAATCAAGATTTGGAGCATAAGTTCAATAAAGAAGATTCTAAAAATGGGATTATTCAATTCCCCAAAATAGGCGTTAAAAAAATAAATGCGCAATGTGCTGAACCTGAAACCATGCCTTCGCCACAACATGGCGCTGAATGGAGTAAGGTTTCCTTTGAGTCCAAACTAACCGTTGCGTTTGTTAATAAGTACAAACAACATATGGATTGGGCTTTGGTGTCTAACAATGCTCACTTAACAATAGATGTAATTAATGCTTTTGAAGAGCATTTGGATTTTTCCACAGTTTCAAAACGTGTACTTTTACCAGAAGACATGCTTGAGCGCCACATTCAAAAACTTGATTTTAATGTATTGGCCTATTATCAAAAACTATCAGAGCAGTTTATCGACAAATACGCCGACAAGTGGGATTGGCATGTTATTTCTAACTATCAGAAGCTATCAGAACGTTTTATAGAAAAACATATATCAAAGGTTGACTGGGGAAGCATTTCCGCTAAACAACGCCTTAGCTTAAACTTTATCGCTAAATATAAAGACGAAATTAATTGGAAAAAACTTTCTGAAAATAAGTATCTGCATTTTTCTTTTATTAATGAATATTCACACATGCTTGATCTGAATGTATTGTTTAAGATGCATTCACTCCCCGAAGAATTCATTCTAAAGCATTCACATGTTGTTGGTTGGAACCTTATAACCCAAACGCAATCACTTTCAGATCGTTTCATTGAGCGAAACGCCACTTCTCTTAATTGGATTGAAATTTCAGAATATCAACCACTAAGTGAATCATTTATTGAGCGACATGCAGATAAATTGGATTGGAGTCTCATTGCTCAATATCAGCGTTTATCTGAGCCGTTTATTGAGCGCCATATTGAATTACTAGATTTAAGCATCGTGGCGGCCTATCAAGAACTATCAGAGGATTTCATCGGTCTTTATGCCGAAATATTAAACTGGGAAATTATTATCAACAATCAAAAGCTCAGTGTAAATTTTTTGTCACAGTATGGCGAATGGTTGATTGCCTAATTATTACGCAGTTCGTTATGCTAAATTTATTATTAGTTGAAGTTAGCAATCTCCCATTAATGTTCTATTAAAACAACAACATACACCCTCAAGTCAACCATAAAACATGGCTACACAAGCCAATACATAAATTTAACACCAATATTTACTATACATTAAATATTAAATGCGTTATTATAATCTTATTGAAGGTAAACATATGGTGCAACATGAATATAAGGCAAAAGCTTAAACATTCAGATCAATTAGCTAGTCCGTATGTATTTGTCAAAGATTTATCAGAGCCAATTATCGATCTCATTTATGACAATTGCACAGCCATTTCGAGTGAGCAGAAATACCTGCTCTTAATGGGCGTTTCTCAGGTAGACATCCTGGCTTATTACGAAAATAAATGTGCTTCTGTTTTACGATCAAGAATAGAAACTATTCTTATAGGCTATACGCTGCAAAAAGAAGATTTTGTTAGTGAATTTGAAGGATATAAAATTGTCCTATTTTGGGCTGACGGCAACCCAATTATATCTGTTAAGCAAAGTCCCTATATGACGAATACGGCTGTTAAATTATATCGCTCTGATAATGTTTATCTTAATCCGAATAAAAAAGGCCGGATTAAGGCGTATGCGATCCCTGAAAATTGGTGGCATAAAAAACCACGACAGGATCACATTGCAACTTTAATTGGGTAAAAGAGGTTAGAAAGATCATGAATAAGCACTTATTGAAAGCAGTCCAGAAGAAACAGCTCAGCCTACCTAACACGGCGGATGATGTAATGGCTTTAGGTTTAGTCTGGAATCCTGGCTGTAATGTTGATGTTTACCAAAACACATCCAAGCGCGGTTTTGTTGCATTAAATTTTGGGGTTCGCATTGATCGCGAAAAACAGATGGTTGCAGAGGCTCAGTTGTGTTTTTATCGTCGCAATCGGCGCGACAGCTCAGGGTGTTCTTCACTGGCCTACGCATTTGATGAAAAAGGCTTAGATGAAGTGGTTTTACTGCCAGAGTTTAGCCACTTTAAGAATGCACAAGTGCTTGCCTTGTTGGATATCGTGCGCTCCTTTAACAACAAGGCATTTGCAGTGCACAAAAATGACTCTGGATTTACACTTCAAATTTAATATGCATAGAACGACATGCTTTTGAATCGTAGTGAAAATATATGTGTTTAATCGCTTCATTTGCGCATTATATTTAGAAGTATTCTATAGTTAACTTAGCGTTATTTTAAGTAAGACCATTTATGTCCACAAAAACTCAGCCTGATGTTTTTAACCCTAAAGCAAGTCCAGAAGCGGCATACAATTATGCATTTAGTTTTTTGGGAGCGCGTTGGATTGAAGGCGAATCTCTTATTCTATCTGATCCATATTGGGCATATTACTACGCACGAAATATTTTGAAGGAACGTTGGTTCGAAGCAGAATCCATAATTTCTACAGAAGTTTTTCCTGCATACCAATATGCTTTGGAACTAGTCGGTGAGCGTTGGATCGAGGCTGAATCAACCATTTCTAAAGATGCTCAATTTTCTTATTTTTATGCAAAAAATATACTTAAGAGTCGATTTGAATTAGGTGAGTCAGCAATAGCAACATCGGCAAGTTATTCAGTTGCATACGCGCACAATGTCATTAATGGGAGGTTTGAAGCGGGAGAATATGCAATCTCTCAAGATGGATTGCTAAGTTATGAGTATGCACTTAAAGCCCTTCATTGCCGCTTTAAGGCAGGAGAAAAGGCAATTTCAGAATTCAAGAACTTAACAAAAGATTATATCGACGGTGTACTTCTAGGGGTAATCCCTGATGATGCAACCTACTTGGTATAACAAATACTTAAAGTGAGGTTAATTCGTGCAAACAACAAGTACAAATGCATTGAAAGAACAAGAGTGTGTCGAACATATTGGTGGGATAATCACACAATACCGTTATAATTTTTCAACCGAAAAGGAACTTCAAGACGGCTTGGAAAAAGCTTTTATTGAAAACGAAATCCAGTATGAGCGAGAAGTACGACTACAACAGCGCGACATTATAGATTTCGTTGTAACTCATCACGGTATTCGTTTAGGGATTGAAGTAAAGATTAATGGAAATCGCAATGCCTTATTGCGTCAAATCAGTCGCTATCTTGAACATGAATCGATTGATTCTATATTTGTGGTAGGCACTCCGTATTGGATATTAAATATTCCTCAAAGCCTTCATGGTAAAGAGTTGTACTGTCATCGTATCTTGGGAGCAATTCAATAATGGCTAAGACTTTTGGGAGTGTCGAACTATCAGGTGACACATGGACAATTAAGTGCGACCCCTTCGTACGTACCCGTGCTAAAAGATTATTTGCACAACTTGCTCAACATGCATCAAGCACATTATTTTTAAGCAATACAGATGAAAATACCTATGAGTTGAACTGGTTCCTTGCACGCTACCCGATGGTATTGTCGGCTGCAGACCAAAAGTATATGAAGCAATGTGTGTCCCGCTATGAAGAGCATCAAGCTGATGTATTCGATATTATCGAAAATTCCGTCAGTAAAATAACAGAATTTGAACTAAACCCTCCTCCGTATGATTATCAGAAACTTGCTGCAAACTTGCTCTTTAATGTAAAAGGCTACTTACTTGGTGATGACGTAGGTTTAGGGAAAACGGTTAGTGCAATTTGCGCCATGACTAGACAAGAATGCTTACCCGCATTGATTGTTACCCTTCCCCATCTACAACTTCAAGTACAACGAGAAATTAACAAGTTTGCGCCTCAACTTAATACACACATTATTAAACAGACCAAAAATTATAAGTTGCATAAACCTAATGAGCCTGCACCGCATGTCATTATTATCAGCTATTCAAAATTAAATGCCTGGGCAGACCAATTAGCAGAATTTATTCGCTTTGTGACCTTTGATGAAATCCAAGATCTACGAACCGGTGAAGGCTCAAATAAGTATGCTGCAGCTCAGTTGATATGTAGTCGCGCAACATACAAGTTAGGTTTATCAGCAACCCCAATCTATAACTATGGTAATGAATTTTTTAACATCATTAATATCTTGCGCGAAGGGGCACTAGGTACTCAGCATGAGTTTTTAAGAGAATGGTGTCATAACGAAAAGAAAATTAAAGAGCCGCAAGCATTTGGTGCATACCTCCGGAATGAAGGCCTAATGCTACGCCGGACACGTGAAGACGTTAAACGTGAAATTCCACCCTTACGACAAATCCCCTTTCACATTAATAGCGACTTGAGCGCGTTTAATAAAATTCAAGGACGAGCTACAGAATTAGCCTCTATCATCCTAAGTACATCGCAAAACTTTAAAGGCCAAAAGTTACGTGCCAGTGAGGAATTTAATCAATTAATGCGCCAAGCTACAGGAATTGCAAAAGCAATTTATGTTGCAGAGTTTGTTAATTTATTAGTTGAATCTGGTGAGTCCGTAGTTTTATTTGGTTGGCACCGAGAAGTTTACTCAATCTGGATGCAACAACTAAAACAGCATAATCCTGTTTTATATACTGGCTCTGAAAGCAACAAGCAGAAAGATGAGGCAAAGCTCGCTTTTATGGAAGATCGAAGCAAGGTGTTGATTGTGTCACTACGCTCAGGCCAAGGTCTGGATGGACTACAATATCACCCTAAATGCTCCACCCTTGTATTTGGAGAACTTGATTGGTCTGCGGGTGTACATGAGCAGTGCGAAGGTCGCTTAGGGCGGGATGGACAAGCTAAAAACGTACTTGCTTATTACTTATTAGCAGAAAGTGGCTCTGACCCTGTAATAGCAGACACATTAAATATCAAGCAACAGCAATTAGACGGCGTACGCACCTTAGAAGGCCAAGTAATCGAACGTCTAGAAGGTGATCCGAACGCATTGAAAAGACTCGCGGCTGCTTATTTAGATAAAAACAAAGCCAAAGAAATGGATGATCAAAATGAGTCTTAAGATAATGGCAATTCTTGCTATTTCAATAACATCATTAACAGGATGCGATGCGGTAGATAAAGCTCGATCCGACACGATGTTCACCAAAAAAAATGAAGACGGTGAGCGTTGTAGTTATGAATCAAATGAGTACACGAAACATAGCGTTTTAACCGAGTATAGATGGGTTTGTCCAAAATCCATTGCTGAAAAAGCAAATGAAGCCGCATACAACAAAAAAAAGAAAGAGGAACACCTAAAATTACCTGTTGAGAATTTTAGACTTAAATCACTCTTATCTACGAAGTCCTACATAGCTCATCGCGACAAGGAACCTTTAAAGACATATGTTGAAAATGCAAAAAAAGACGGTGCAATCACCTTTGCCGAGTTAAATACAATTAATCAAATGTTAAGTGATTTTGATAAAAAACCAAATAAGCCCTCTCAAGAAGAGTTAGAGGCAATAGAACACACAAATCTAGTTTCTAAGCTATAGATCGAGAGAGCAATATGAGTTTTGAAGATATAAGCCGCATTTTGTATACGCATTGGATATTCTTAATATTAGCGGTTTATATTTCAGGTGGGTTCACCTATCTAATCTATAGAAAACTACCCACTTATAACGGTAAGGCCGTAAAATTATTTGCACTAACCATTGTAGGTGGTCTTTTACTTTTTTATTTTGTTCTCCCGGTTCCCGTGGAAGTACAAGATAAATTCATACAAACCGTACAAAGTTTCAAAAAGGATAATAAAGCATTTAAGGACACATATATTCAGCTAACCAAACGAAAAGTATGCAGAAATAAGTACCTTAATGCTTACGGTTACTTCCAATTAAAAAATAGCTTCATGAAAGACCAGGATCAAGCCTTCAAAGCACAGGGATCATTATCTTTTTCAGCAAATGACCAAGATAGCAAAACCTACAAATACATTTGTGAGTAAGGCGAGTAATTTTCGGTCGCACTACACAACCCTAGCGGAAGTGAATTATAAATATTGGTCTCTTCTCCGCATAAGCATTATAGGTTTTTGTGCTTCCCTTATAGTTAGCCTTTAATCAACGCATGCGACCTTAAAAGCAAAAGCATACCTTTCAGAGAAAGGATTCTGAAAAATTTCTCCGTGAATAACTAAAATAATTTGCATTATATAATATACAATACTGCATAAATGCGTTATAATAAACACATACAAGCTAGGGCAAGCATAGCCCATCGGAGAAACAAAATGGCTGCAAAGAAAAAAATTGAAGATATGGGAATTAAATACGAAGGTGCTCGTAAAGACCAATTTGTAAAAAGCACTGTCTCGACTACAAACCTCCCTAAATTAACTCGACTAACTTCTCTATGGACTATTCCAAACTGGGTAGAACTTGCACTTAAAAGTGATGAAGATAAAGTGCGCAGCATGGTTTTCTACATCTTGTATTCGAAATTAAATAAGAGTGCTTATTTTAATAAAAAGAACTTTGCCTATATGAGCGAGGAAGATGCCGCGTCAGTAATCGCATTGGCTAATGACAGATACACAAGAGCGGTGGAAGTAATTGTGAATCTGTTTGAAAATCACGTTTTTGCATCGAATGATGTTGAAACGGCATATGGTGAAATCAACAAATGCCTAGTTAATCATTTCTTTAGCCAAGACGATATTACAGTATTTTCTAAAACTTACGGCTACAGTTTCCGTTTTCAAAACCATGATCGCAATCTAATTAAAAGACTTGAGTTGGTTGGGTTTGGTCGTACTGCAAAATTTGACATTGATCGTTTGTTTAGTTTCTGCGAAGGTACATATGGCCGCAAAAAAATCTATCTCATTACATTTGGCTTAAGCAATAAGGCATATAAATGCCCTGATAACGGCTATATTTACACAGACCGCGATGAAGATGGCCTAGCAGAAATTCAGCGAAAAGTTGTAGAGCTGAATACAGCGCAATATCAAAACAATTGCGTGTTCAAAAACAAAGATTTTCATAAACGCGCTTTACCTTGTGCAAGCGATATTCGTATCGGTAAAGATCATTTAATGGGTGCTGAATTAACACCTGAGAAATTTATGCATGACCTTAAGTTTTTAGGCGTTCAATTTGGTAACTGGGTTACGGACAAGGAGCGTATCGACTTTTTGGTAGCAACTTATAACGCCCTTGCTGATTTAATGGAAATTCTAGGTCTTCCCTTGCATTATGCATCTCTAAATGGGCGAATTGGAATTGCATTCGGTAGCAGAGGGAAAAGCACCGCATCTGCTCATTATGAGCCGAGCCATCAACTTATCTCGATAACTAAAACCAAGGCTATTGGAAACCTTGCTCATGAATATTTCCATGCATTAGACCATCTTATTGCGGAGAATGCAGGAGCAGGAAAATTCGCTTCTAAGAATCAGGATAAGCTTATTTTCTCACAAGAGCCTGTGCACACCACGCTAATTAGCACTTTGACAAAAGTAAAATCGGGTGACTGTATGCGCACCAGTAAGAGCTTTGATGCCACACGTACTAAAGTTTATTTTTCTTTAGACGAGGAAATGATGGCTCGCACCTTTGAACAATGGGTTGAGCATACACTTCAATGCAATGGACAAAGCAATCCTTTCCTTGTATTTGATACTATCCCACATCAAGACGTAGAATTTTCAATTTACCCGCTTAATAATGAAATGTTGGAAATTGCACCACTTATGCAGCAATTCGCAGATACGCTGTGCAATTATCTGGATTAATAAACCATTAACAGAAAAGAGCATTAGCAAATGCTCTTTTTTTTTGCAGATTTTAAGTTAAATTAAAAATTCAACCTAATTTCAGGCGATAATCTGCGCATACGACTTAAAAGCAAAAGCTTACCTTTCAGAGAAAGGTTTTTGAATTTGGCAAGCATATAACAATATGAGTTGCATGATATACATATATTAATATGTGCGTTATAATACTCTTATACAAATTTAATCCGAGCCACCATGAACTTTAGATTAAAGTCTCCTTGCAAAGACTGTCCTTTTTTAAAGGATTCTGCATATCTTTCAGCAGCACGCATTAATGAGATTTTCGAGTATGCAAGGAGTGATGATGTTCTATTCCCCTGTCACAAGACAGTTGATGCAGACCTTGAGGACGATATAGCAGAGTTCCGTGAATTGATTGATGAGGAACTACATAATTTAGGCATAGAACGCAATGAAGCCAATATTATGAAATATACGCTAGATCGTGCAGAGGCAATTGGCCTTCAAGATCGAATCCTTAATGCAAATGAAAGCGCATGTGCAGGTTGGCTAATTCTCGCTAAAAAAGAAAAAGTCCTCTTTAATAATTTCAGAATACGCCTTGCCGCAATGTCAAAAGAATTCGACCCAGATCAATTAAAAAATGAAGACCTAGTGTTTAACAGTATTTCAGATGCTCGTATTGCTCATGAACGCGGCATACTTTAGGTCGGATCTTAATGGAGCAAAATCAGAAGCTATCAAGTGTGAAAATTGCCGCTTACAACTGGATATAGGATCAACAAAAATGCAACCCTTACAATCGCAGTCGAAGGAGTTAAGTGAAGATAACAGCTCCAATCCTAAACACTCGAATGGCAAGTCAAACTCCTATGCCGAAACATTTGAATTCATGCTAGATATACTTGTATATATTGTATTTTCAGACCGAGGAATCACTTGGAGAGATATCCAAGAAAATGTAACAGATAGACACAAGCAATCTTTAATTCGACAGCTAAAAGCATTAAAAGACCTAGGCTTTTTAGACGATGGCGGGATACCAACAAAAAGAATTCAAAAATATTATGCAACCGAAAAAAGTAAACAACTATTTGGTCATATACAGAGTGATAAAAAATAATGAACCTATCTCTTTTACTGGTTAAAGAAAATGTCAGCCACATCAATGAATCAAAAGCGTTTCTTCAAAGTTTTATTTCAGGCTCAATAGCTCTTAATTATTTGAATGATTCAGCAAACTATAACGCTTATGAAGAGCTTGCTTTATTGATCGAAGCAAGAAAAGTAGATATTGATTTCCCGTTATACATCATTACTAACATCACAGAAGACGAGATGTATTTCTTTTGTGGAGACGCAGAGATTCAATCAAGAGGCCAACAAGGTATTGGCTGCATACTTAAAGATGTTTATGGGGTATCACATATATTATATCTCGATAACCCTTATAGCTTGGTTTCAATTAATGTTGAAAAAGCTAGGCATTTAGAGCTTGATCTGGATTATTCTGCATTACAAATACACCTCTCCAAACTTATTTGTGAAAACCCTTTCGACATCCCAGAATGCTGCATAGTATTAAAGCCTAGTGACTTCATTCAGCACGTTAACACGCACCCTTTAGGATATTTACGAATGATGCTCGTCAAATAATATTGCATTATCAGTTAACCCCAGATAATTAGAACAATTACCTTAATTTATATTTCAAAGCAGCACTAGATTAACATCATATTACTATACAAAACCATTAAATTGCATTATAATTAACACATTATATATTTTACTCATACCACCATGAAAGCTATCCATGTACTACCTAAAGCCTTAAATTACCTTGCCACCGCATTAAATGCAGATAAAGTTCAGCGACTTTTCGATTTTGGTGCTAAAGAGGATGTACTACGCGCACTATTTATTGAAAATTCTGCTGAATATTTCATTTTAAATCACGAAGAAATCTATCAAATATTTGAGGCTATTCGGCGTGAAACCTCCGTGGGCTTTAAAATTCAATCAACTGGCCTAAACATTACAGCAAGAAATAAAGGGATTGTAAGCCTTGTATATGCTCTTGTTGATGACTTTGAAAACACACAATCCAATCAATCAAGCTATGTAACTGGGTTAATTGAGTTTGAAACGAAGCTTGACTACGACACCAAAAAGATTGATCTCACCAATGTCATATCGCATAGCTGTGAATTAAACGTCTATTACCAAGATGAAGCGAAATACCTTACACACCAAGAGTTAACCATCTTTAAAAACAATACACCTTATTACAATCCGTACTTCGATGGAGCACGTATGCACGCAACCATTATGCATGCTTTGCAAAACTCCCTACATGAATTACGTGCACACTTATACACATAAAAAGGTAAATGATATGCCCCAAAAGTGCCGTGTTTGGTTATTAGAACATTTGGATATTAAATTCTGCAGCAACAAGAACTAAGTACATTCTCCTGCATAAACATAGCCTCCATTAAAAGGTTTGAGCAAAAATAGATGTTGAATATGGTTGATTGATAAAAGTTTTATTAACTCTGCCATACTCAAGACCTCCCTTCTGGGCTGATTTATGTTTGGTGATTTGTTCAAGACAAAAATTGACTAAGGAAATATATAGTCAAATCATTATAAAACCAATACAATGGTGCAATGAGTTATTCAGAACATTTTAGACGTAAAATTTTAGCTAAGCTTGAGGAAGGTTATTCTATTCGAGCGGTAGCTGCACAATTTGAAATTAATAAAAATACCATTGTTGAATGGAAGAAACGTATAGAGATTAAAAAAACTCGTGTACGTAAACCTTCTAAAATTAACGATGATGCTTTACGTG
>CAACWN010000038.1_pt1 | contig 18067 bp, 17 predicted proteins | sample 2275671 | NCBI WGS metagenome assembly CAACWN01 (sample SAMEA5312464, study PRJEB27640) | indoor metagenome | biome: indoor environment; feature: controlled; material: polymer furnished wood metals | place: Austria | collected 2011-04-21 | reverse complement strand
TGAAGCATGAGGAAGTCTATTTGAAGGCTTACGATACGGTTAAACAAGCGAAACAATCAATTGCTGAATATTTGGATTTTTATAACACGATACGTCCTCATTCAAGTTTGAATAAGGCAACACCGGATGAATTTTATGATCAACATTTACTAAAAGTAATGGCAGCATAATTTAAATATTTAGAGCGGATTTATCACTTATAAAACTGAATTGAGTGGTCTAATTAACGGAACCACATTAGATTTACATAAATAGACTGATAAAGTTTAAAAGGAATAAATATTAATTTAAACAACATGGAAATTCTTGTTAATTTCAACAGAAATATGAACAATCTCTTCATGAATTGACAAAGCTTTACGAACTACCTCTGCTGTTAAGGAGTCATTAACTGTATTTAGGGATAAAATACATGAAAATTTACTTCTACCTACTTTCCAGACATGCAGATCAGTAATCGTAATTTGGTTATCTAATTCCTCTACAACTTCCTGAATCTCCTTTACTACAGGATGTTCCATCTCTGCATCAAGCAATGTTTTACCTGTTTCTCTAATCAATCCCCAAGACCATTGTGCTACAAGCACTGCACCTACGATCCCTAGAATTGCATCTAAAAAATCCCATCCAAAATACTTCCCTGCGAAAAGTGCAATAATCGCTAATACAGAAGTTACTGCATCTGCTACTACATGAAGAAAAGCGGCTTTCTGGTTTAAGTCATGGTCATCATGAGAGTGATGATGGTGGTGGTGACCATTTTCACGTAGTAACCAGGCACAAATAAAATTAACGATCAAGCCAACAATCGCAATTGAAATTGCCTCGTTGTAGTGAATATTCACAGGATTGAATAAACGTTCTATCGATTGAACACCCATGAATACAGCAACAACCATCAATAAAATGGCACTCGAATATCCAGCTAAGATTTCTATCTTCCATGTACCGAAACAGAATCTCTGATCACGAGCATATTTTCGAGCCATTTTATAGGCAAAATAAGCTAAGCCCAATGCCAACATATGAGAACTCATATGCCATCCATCAGCCAATAAAGCCATGGAATTAAACAACCATCCTCCAAAAATTTCAAACACCATCATTACACCAGTGAGGATGGTTGCGATTAAAATTTTCTTTTGTGCTAAAGGATTTCCTTCGTCAAATTGATGCGAATGGTCACTTTTAACATTATTTAGATATTGCATTTTATTGCACCACAATTAATACTCCCCCATAGTATATGTTCTTGAGGTTGAATAGTATGTCTCACTTAAATCAGAACAAAAAAATTTTAAATCGGATTAGACGAATTCAAGGTCAAACTAATGCCCTTGAACAGAATATTTTAAATTCTGAAAATTCTTGTATTGAGGTATTACAGCAAGTTGCAGCAATTAAAGGTGCGATAAATGGCTTAATGAATGAGTTAATAGAACTTCATCTTAGAGAACATGTACTCGGTGATACTGAGGAAATAAAGGAAAAAGAACTGAATGAATTTTTAGCTTTAGTTAAACGCTACTTATAACTTTAAAGCACAGTCTTTTAAATAAAAAAACTGTGTGCGCACCTATTAATGACAGTGGTAATCACCAGTTTTACTGTTGGTATGACAACCCTGTGAGTTCGTTCCCCCAGAATGAGCATTCGCATAGGTAAATGACATGCCTATAAAGCATATTAATAAAATTCTTTTCATCTTAATCCCTCTCAAATAATTAGAATATCAACTGTATGATATTTAATAAAAGCCAACATGGCTTAGACTATTTCCAAATATATAAAGTAAAGCCAAAAAAACTTTAAATGTATATAAAAAATGGTTAAATAATTGCAAGGGGGGCTTTAAAACGTTTTAATCGTAAAGCATTTCCTAGTACAAATATTGACGAGAGAGCCATTGCACCAGCAGCAAATACAGGAGAAAGTAGCAGTCCAAATTGCGGATAAAGTACACCTGCTGCAATAGGAATCAGAGCTGCATTGTAAACAAATGCCCAAAATAAATTTTCACGAATATTGGTTATAGTCGCTTTGCTTAAAGCGATAGCATTCGGCACTCCTTTCAGGTTGCCAGACATCAAAACCACATCAGCAGCTTCAATAGCTACGTCTGTACCTGTACCTATCGCTAAACCAATATCTGCTTCTGCAAGTGCAGGGGCATCATTAATGCCATCTCCAACATATGCGAGTTTACCATATTGATTTTTTAATTTTTTAACGGCCTCTATTTTACCTTCAGGTAAGACTTCTGCAATAACCTCATCAATACCTAGTTTTTTTGCAATCGCTTGAGCTGTATGACGGTTATCACCTGTAATCATGGCAACCTTTAAACCTAACTGATGTAACGCTTCAATTGCAGCAAATGTTGATTCTTTAATTGGATCTGCTACAGCAATAATGGCAGCAAGTTTCTGGTCAATCGCAACATAGAGAGGGGTTTTTCCTTCTTCTCCCAAACGATCCGAAAATTGAGAAAAAACATTAGGATTCAAACCTAGTTTTTCCATATATCGATCTGCACCAATATGAACCAAATGCTCAGAAACCTTCGCTTCTATTCCATAGCCCGTGACTGACTTGAAATCAGCAACAGGAGACAGGATTAATTCCTTATCTATAGCGGCTTGTACAATTGCTCGAGCAATAGGATGCTCAGACTTTGATTCAACGGCTGCCATAAGTGAAAGTACGGCATTGTATTCAAACCCTTCTAAGACATGCAGATCGGTTAAAATTGGTTTCCCTTCAGTCAGGGTACCTGTTTTATCAACAGCAACCACTTTAGTTTCTTTGAGCAGCTGCAAAGCTTCCCCTTTACGGAATAAAACACCCATTTCAGCACCACGCCCAGTTCCCACCATGATTGATGTAGGCGTTGCAAGTCCCATTGCACAAGGACATGCAATAATGAGTACCGCAACTGCATTAACTAAGCTAAACGTTAGGGCTGGCTCAGGGCCGAAGATAAACCAAGTAATAAAAGTTAAAAGAGAGAGACCCATTACTACAGGTACAAACCACATGGTAATTTTATCAACCAATGCCTGAATAGGCAGCTTGGAACCCTGTGCCTGTTCAACCATTCGGATGATTTGAGAAAGCACTGATGAACTACCAACAGAGGTGGCTTTGATATTTAAGCTGCCACTTTGGTTAATTGTTCCTCCTACCACAGTAGAGCCTATCGTTTTTTCAACGGGCATAGGCTCGCCAGTAATCATGGATTCATCAATAAAACTTTGGCCGTGAATAACTTCACCATCGACAGGGATACGCTCGCCTGGTCTAATCTCTACAATCGTTCCTGTTTGAACTTCGGCAATCGGAACTTCTATCACCTGATTATTGAGCTGTATTCTGGCAACTTTAGGCTGCATTCCAACTAGATGTTGAATTGCTAAAGACGTTCGGCCTTTTGCCTTGGCTTCAAAAAATCTACCTAATAGAATTAAAGTGATAATAACCGCTGCAGCTTCATAATAAACATTGACCGTGCCTTGTGGCAGGACACTTGGAAAGAAAGTAGCAACCACTGAATAAAGATAAGCAGCCAATGTTCCTACAGCCACCAAGGAATTCATGTCTGGTGCTAAGCGGAATAAACTTGGGATGCCCTTTTTAAAGAAGCGTCGGCCTGGAAAAATTAATGCTACTGTGGTCAAGAAAAATTGCATTAACCAGCTATTTTGTTGGCCAATGTTATCCATCATAAACGTATGAAAGGCGGGAATCAGGTGTGATCCCATTTCTAAAATAAAAACGGGTAGAGTCAATAAGACTGACAAAATTAAATCTTTTTTAAGTTTTTCTAATTCAATATTTTTTTTATCTTGAAAGCTTTCCGTAGTTTGATGAACTGACTTTGCTTCAAACCCTGCTTTGGTGACAGCCTGAATTAACGAGTCACGAGTGACAGATGAGCTTGCCTGAATAGTCGCTTTTTCAGTAGCCAGATTTACATGAGCTGATTCCACACCCTCAACAGATTTTAAGGCCTTTTCTACTCGACCTACACAAGAAGCACATGACATACCCTCAATCGTAAGCTCTATTGGTTGCAGCGCTTCCACTTCGTAGCCTGCTTTTTCTACGGCTTTAATTAAAGTAGCGCGATCAAGTGGTTGATGCGCATAAATGACTGCTTTTTCGGTAGCCAGATTTACATGAGCCGATTCAACACCCTCAACAGATTTTAAAGCTTTTTCCACACGGCCTACACAAGAAGCACATGTCATCCCCTCAATCTCTAATGTTTCACTGTAGTGTGGCGTATCAGTCATTTCGGTACTCATATACGATCTCTATCATTTAGATATGCTGAGTTCTATATGCGAAGATCAGCTCGAACCAAGATTAGGGGGAATTCAGGGATTACTTTTATTTCAAGCAAGTACAGGTTTTATCTGTACGATGAGGAAAATAAGAGAGAGTAAAAGTGGTAAGGAATTCCCACTGTTACTCTAACAGAGATTAAGCAGGATCAGCTGTAAATCCACGCTCACTGAGAGTGGCAATGACTTGATCCTGACTCACCGTTGTGTTGATTTCAACAATACGGTTTTGTAAATCAATATCGAGTGAGGCATTCGAGTCGAGCTCTTTAATTGCGGTAGTAATGCCGCGTGCACAACCACCACAAGTCATATTAGCGATGTGAAATTTCATATGTTGCTCCTTTTTAACAAAACATTTGTTTAAAATATTAGAACAGTAACTCTAAACTTTCACCATACAACCAGCCTTTTTCTGAATCAGTTACTCGCTGTAACTTGGTCTGTTTACAACCTTACAGTTTTCTTCAGAGTATTCCAAAGAAGAGTGTTCTAATGACTACAGTAAAAGTACTTAACCAACATTAATGTGACTTTAAAATGACATTTTTGTCATCTACGATCACTCTGAAATTTATAAGATTAGTTATTTCAATCAATGGTAGTGAACTGAATAGATGAGACCGTTATGGGTTGAAGATAAGCTAAAAACCGGTGACTACCTTTATGTATAATGCCTCATGATGCGATTTTACTGTTCTGATTGTCGTAAGTTGGCAGTCCAGTAGAAACTTTATTGCTCAGCTACAAAAGATAAATGCAGTAATGTTAAATTTCCTCAATTCCCTTATTTTGAAATTCTCTTATTCAATACCCACGACAGTGGTTATATAGCCTGTTGTTAATAGAATTGATAGACCTAATAACATCTCAAATAAAATGGCATGACTAAGGTGTTTAGCGAATTTAGGATGTTGAAGACGCGGGGTGAAATACCATTTGTTGAAGGCAGCTAAAAGTAGAATACCTATAACAAAAAACATTTTAACCATGAAACCATAGCCATATGCAGTATTGATTAAGGTATTAAAATCTTTAATTAAAAGAAGAGCTACACTAGCGCCACAGGCGATTAATATCCCAACAATGAAAGCAGCAATACGTCCAAATACATGCATGCGATCTTTTAAAGGTAAACCACTTATTTCCCGGCTGGTTTTCCATAACGGATATAAAGACCCCATCCATAACGACATAACTAGAATATGGATTGATAATAAAATTTGAGCAAGTAAGGTTAAATTAGCGACATGTCCGAGCTGGGAAAAACTAAAAATAATCGGGAGAAGTAAAACACAAAATATTGAACTTTCAATTATAGAAAAATGACCTTTGTTCCTGTTAAGTTTAACCACCATGAGAAGAAGTAAAAGAGCAAAACTAATAGAACGAAGAACGTATATATACCCCGTCGGAGTATTAACCAATATATTAATATACGTGGGGTCCACCATCCCTGTAATACCAGTATTGGCAAAACTACCAATCAGAATAAAAAATCCCAAGGTACTGGAAATTAGGCCTAATCCAGCGCCAATTGTAATATATTTAAGAATCGATTCTTTTAGTTCAAGATATTGTCTAAGTAAAAAATAGCAAAAGGCTCCACCAACGACAAAAGCTACACTTAAATATAAAATAACCTTAGTTAACCAAGTGGCCCACATCCAATATTCAGAAATCATTATTTTTGTCCATTCTAGAACAACATGCCAGCACCTCACTGACATGTTGAAAGGTAATCAATTCTTATTTAGTTGATTTGATAGTGAAACTATATTCACCATTCATGTTGTGACCATCTTTCCCCATTGTTGTCCAGACAACGGTATATTTACCTTTTTTCAGTTTCGGAAGAGCGACATCAAAGGATTTCTTTAAGTCATGAGTAACTTTATATTTTAAAGGAACATCTCTTCGCTGAGCATCCAGTAACTTAATATTCATCAACATAACCTCTGCACCAAAGTTAAGGGTCAAGTTCTTTGGTTGACTAAGGATAGATGCATTTTCCGCAGGAATCGCACTCACTAAACTCACATGAGCGAACGTAGTTGTAGTAGCCACAATCATCGTTGCAGCTACTACAACATTACGTAGAGCAGTCATTTTATTTTGAAATAATTTCATTTACGTTTCCTCTTGATTCGTTAGTTCATTAGAGATGACTTTATAAAATCTATATTTAATGAGACCACATCATCTCCTCTTATATTTCAATTATTAGTGAGAGACAGAAACAGAGCGATGACTTCAAAATTACATTTTTGTCATTTTTAAAAATCAATAGACTCAAGTGATAAAATTATTCAATAGAAATAAAAAAATTGACTATAACCAGCTACCACCTAAGTAAAACACCGGTGGCATAACCAGCGATCAACTTCATCAAAAGAATGAGTGGAGCAAATAAATGAAAAATACCTCTCTCTATTTGTTTGCTTCATTCATTTAAAGGTTGTATCGGCTGATCAACTGATGGAAGGAAAATATCATGACTTATATCCGCCAAACTTTACTTGCACTTTGTATAACCACTGCCGCTCTAGGTGCATTAGCCCAAAATCCTGAAGAGCATAAAACTCATCACCCAGAAAATACTCCTCCATCCACAGTCACTGTTAAAAAGACAGCTACTGGCACGATGACTCCAGACAAAATGGCTGCAATGGACCAGCACATGAAAGCGATGCAAGCCATGCATGAAAAGATGATGGCTGCAAAAAACCCGCAAGAACGTCAGAAACTTATGGCTGAGCACATGAAACTCATGCAAGGAGGTATAAGCATGATGAAACAGATGGGTAGCCAAAGCATGAATGCCAATATGGCTGACCGTCAGCAAATGATGGAAAAACGCATGGACATGATGCAATCCATGATGCAAATGATGATGGACTGTATGCCTCCCTCCACAACTAAATAATTACCCATGAATTAGAGAGGGAAGCACCATGAACCATCAACCTCAAGAACATAATTCAGTACCTAACTTTTGGTCTACACGTTATGCCATCGGTCTATTAGTGCTTGGTGGTGTGGCAGCCTATTTTCTCTTAACCGAGCATTTGGCCCATGTCGTTGGTTTTTTACCCTTTTTACTCCTTTTAGCTTGTCCACTCATGCATATTTTTATGCATGGTGGTCATGGACATCACCATCAACAGAAAAAATCAGACCCATCAGATAATAAAAAATCGCGCGAACCAGGAGATCCATCATGAATCATGCGGAATCGGCCTATGGTCTGTGGTGGCTCGTCATCATAAATTCGGCAATTTTCATTATGTTTGCCTTCAGTTTTTTTAAACCCGCCACAGCGCGAGATTGGCGTACTTTTGGCGCTTTCTCTGCTTTCATCATTGCATTGTTTGTCGAGATGTATGGTTTCCCTTTAACAATTTATCTGTTGTCAGGCTGGCTACAAACTCGCTTTCCTGAACTTGACTTGCTGTCGCATAACTCAGGTCACTTATGGTCAACGCTACTAGGCGAAAAGGGTGATCCACATTTTGGCATTCTGCACATCGCGAGTTATATTTTTTTGGGCTATGGTTTCTATTTACTATCAAAAGCATGGCAGGTGTTGTACCACGCACAACGTCATCACCAATTGGCAGTAAGCGGACCCTATGCGCGCATACGCCACCCGCAATACGTAGCTTTTGTAATGATCTTGCTGGGGTTTTTATTGCAATGGCCAACTTTACTGACACTGATTATGTTTCCAATCTTACTCTTAATGTACAGCCGCTTGGCAATTAAGGAAGAGGCTGAAATGAGTAAACAATTTGGCGCTGTCTATGACAGCTATGCCCAACAGACTCCGAGATTTATTCCGAAATTCGGCCATAAAACTACTTTGCCATAAGAGAATTATTCATGTTAGATCAAAAAAATCATAATCAGGATCATATGACACAGGCTACAACAGACGTATTGAAAGACCCAGTCTGTGGTATGACAGTGACTAAAGAATCGAAATACCATGAGGAATTCAAGGGGAAAACTTACTTTTTTTGCAGTGATAAATGTCAATCCAAGTTTCATACTAACCCTGTGCAATACATCACTAAATCTGGAACTATGAATGCCGATGCACACACACAGCATCATCAGGCTGTTCAACCCGTTAATGATGCAAGCACAACAGGCACGACCATCTATACTTGCCCAATGCATCCAGAAATTAGACAGGATCATCCTGGAAACTGTCCTAAATGCGGAATGACACTGGAACCACTCATTCCCGAGTTAGAGGAAGATGAGAATCCTGAGTTACGTGATTTCCGTCGACGCTTCTGGTGGACACTGCCACTCACCATAGTCGTGACTTTTTTGGCAATGTTTGGCCATCAACTGAACCTATTCGACATGGCAGTTCAGAGCTGGATTGAATTAGTGTTGTCACTCCCGATTGTACTGTGGGCAGGTTGGCCATTTTTTTCCCGTGGTTGGCAATCGGTTGTGAATCGCAGCCCAAACATGTGGACCCTGATCGGTCTAGGTACAGGGGCTGCTTTTATTTACAGTGTGGTTGCGACCATTGCACCACAAATCTTTCCAGACTCATTTATCTCCATGGGTCGTGTCGCTGTTTACTTTGAAGCTTCAGCGGTCATCATTTCTTTGACCCTACTGGGGCAAATACTGGAATTAAAAGCACGTTCGCAAACTTCTGCTGCAATTAAGTCACTCCTCGGACTTGCTCCTAAAACAGCTCGCCGAATCCTGCCCGATGGAACTGAGGAAGATGTTCCTCTGACTCATGTCCATGTAGGAGATTTACTCCGCATCCGCCCAGGTGAAAAAGTTCCTGTGGATGGTGTAGTCACCGATGGAAGCAGTTCATTGGATGAATCTATGCTGACAGGTGAACCTTTACCGATCACTAAACGCATCGGTGATAAAGTCATTGGTGCTACCCTGAATACCAATGGTTCCCTAATCATGCGTTCAGAGAAAATTGGTTCAAGTACCATGTTGTCTCAGATCGTACAGATGGTGGCGCAAGCTCAACGCTCAAGAGCCCCAATGCAACGCATGGCTGATCAGGTTGCAGGTTGGTTTGTCATGGCTGTAGTAGCCATTGCCTTGCTTACCTTCTTTGGATGGGGACTGTTCGGCCCAGAAGAGTCGAGCTGGGTTTATGCATTAATCAATGCTGTGGCAGTACTCATTATTGCCTGTCCTTGTGCACTAGGCTTGGCAACTCCAATGTCTATCATGGTTGCAACGGGTCAAGGTGCTACTCATGGTGTGTTGTTCCGCGATGCAGCAGCCATTGAGAATCTGCGCAAGATTGACACACTAATCATCGATAAAACAGGTACGTTGACCGAAGGACGCCCTGTATTCGATCGTGTGGTTGCCGCATCAGGTTTCGATGAATCTGAAGTATTACGTTTAGCCGCCAGTCTTGATCAAGGCAGTGAACACCCGCTAGCCGAAGCGATTGTAAATGCAGCACACGAACGTGGCCTGTCTCTTGAAACACCAGATAATTTTGAATCAGGCTCAGGGATTGGTGTTCGAGGTCAAGTGGGCGATCGTCAGTTAGCTTTGGGCAACACAGCACTGATGGAGCAATTAGGTATTTCGGTACAATCTCTGATTCCGCAAGCCGAAGAGCTGCGTTCAGAAGGTGCAAGTGTTATGCATCTAGCCATCAATGGTGAATTGGCCGGCCTGCTTGCAGTATCCGATCCCATCAAAAAAAGTACCCCTGAAGCACTTGCCACCCTGAAGGAAGCTGGACTACGTATCGTGATGGCAACAGGAGATGGTCTCACCACTGCCCGTTCAGTCGCATCACGTCTGGGTATTGATGAGGTACATGGTGAAGTTAAACCCGCAGATAAACTCGAACTTGTCAGCAAATTGCAGAAGCAAGGTCGCATCGTGGCAATGGCCGGCGATGGAATCAATGATGCACCAGCACTAGCCAAGGCTGATGTCGGTATCGCTATGGGGACCGGAACTGATGTCGCAATGAATAGTGCTCAAGTTACCTTGGTCAAGGGAGATTTACGCGGTATCGCGGTTGCCCGTTCACTTTCGGAAGCTACTGTTGGCAACATGAAACAGAACCTCATGTTTGCTTTCCTTTACAATGCCTTGGGTATCCCAATAGCAGCTGGCGTACTCTACCCATTTACCGGTTGGTTGTTGTCACCCATGATTGCGGCCTTGGCCATGAGTTTTAGCTCCGCTTCAGTGATCACGAATGCCCTTCGCCTGCGACATAAAAAGCTATGATAGAGAGTCTTTTTCTTCCACCAGATGTATCAGGCCTGATTGCAGCACTTGCCATCGGCCTGCTCATTGGTTTAGAACGAGGATGGAATGATCGTGAACTGCCAGAAGGCAGCCGAGTAGCAGGCCTACGTACCTTCACATTGACAGGATTACTCGGAGGAGTGCTGGGTCATCTACAGCCAAACTTTGGGCCTTGGCCACTAGTCGCAGCCGTATTAGGGCTTTCCCTTTTACTTACGGTATCCTACGCGCGTACCGCAAAAATTTCCGGTAATTTAAGCGCTACCACGACGATCGCGATGCTGTTGACATTAGTTCTAGGTGCATATGCATCCCATGGTAATGTTACTTTAGCATTAACAGCGGCTGTCATCGTGGCTGTATTTTTGGATCTCAAGCCAACCTTACATGGTTGGTTACGCTTGATCGAACATCGTGAATTAACCGCATCTCTACAGTTACTGGTACTTTCTGTCGTTATATTACCTTACTTACCCAATACGGGTATGGGACCTTTTGCTGCATTAAATCCTTACCAGTTATGGTGGGCAGTGATCCTGATTGCCGGACTCTCTCTGGCAGGTCATTTTGCCATGCGGCTCACCGGTTCAGAAAGAGGCATACTCTGGACAGGTCTATTGGGTGGTTTGGCATCTTCTACAGCTGCAACTGTCGCACTGGCACGCTATACACGCCAGCACCCCGTCATGGTCAGTGCTGCTATTTCTGGAACATTGGCTGCCTGTGGCATCATGTTTTTTCGTATGGTTGTGCTGATAGGCGTCATTGAGCCAGCATTGCTAAGCACTTTTGGTGGTGCAATGATGATTGCGGGAATCCTTCTGCTGGGTATGGCATTGTGGAGACAACGCCAAATTACCAGCGCTGAAAACAACGATCGAACAATAGAAGCAATGGCTCCTTTTGATCTTGGGACAGCATTCAGCTTCGCTGCTTTCCTGGCTGTCATGGCAGTGTTGGTCCCGGCAGCAAAACAATGGTTGGGCACCAGCGGCATCTTCGTATTATCGACTATTTCTGGGCTAGCAGACGTAGATGCTATTTTAGTCTCACTTGCCCGCCTGCATAGTACTGAAGGCTTAACAACAAATGTGGCTGCTGTCGCGCTAGGGCTGGCCACACTGAGCAACATGTTAAGCAAAGCGACAATTGCATGGATGACAGGGGGGGCACAGTTTGGCCGAGCTATCATATTTGGCTACACAATTGCCATGATAGGTGCTGGCGTAGCTCTGGCTCTCAGTTTGAGCTTTATGTAAGGTCAACTCGGGTAAATGGAAGATGTTCAAAAAATGAGTTAAAATGATTCCCCTTGCATGGATTCACTTTGAAAAACAATGGTAAAAATGATTCGACCATTGAGGGATTCAGCCTGGATGGTCGCCCCAAGCATATCAAGAATAGATTTTGTTATCGCGAGCCCTAAGCCGGTTCCTTCTTCTGTTCTTTGTCTAGATGCATCTGTTCGATAAAATCGATCAAATAACCTGGATAGTTGTTCAGGAGAGATTTCAGGGCCTTCATTTTCAATTGAAAATATTGTGTTATCTAAATTCTGTTGAAGTTTTATGCGTATTGTAGAATTCTTATTTCCATATTTAACTGCATTAGATAATAGATTGCTGAGTGCTCGACGTAACATAGCAGGATCACCTTTGACATTTCCAGATCCTGTTTGTTGAAGCGTCATATTTTTTTCGGCAGCTAGCGCATCATAGAAATCAAATAAGGCTGTAACTTCTTTAACCAGGTCAATATTCTGTAAGTTCTGTAATTTTAGGCCATGTTCTGCTTTTGCCAAGAAAAGCATATCGGATACCATTCGAGCCAAACGTTCTAATTCTTCCAAATTAGAAAATAGTACTTCTTGATAGGTACTGGTATCTCGTTTACGGGCAAGACATACTTGAGTTTGAGTCATTAAGTTATTAATCGGTGTTCTAATTTCATGCGCTAAATCAGATGAAAAATCGGAAAGCCTTTCTAAAGCTGATTCTAGTCTGTCGAGCATATCATTGAAGGCAATTGCTAATGATTTTAGTTCTGTTGGTGTGTGCTCAACTTCTAAACGTTCTGAAAGATGTTGGGCAGAAATGCCTTCTGCGACCTTAGCCATTTTTTGCACGGGTCTTAAACCTCTCCAGGTTGCAAACCAGCCTAAAAACATTAAACAAATCGTACCGGCTAAACCAATGTAAAAAAGTTGACGCTTAAAATCATTTAAAAAATGTAGATGTTCAGATGTATCGATCCCCACAATAATGCGTACAGATTGTATTTCAGTATTTTTGTTTATATCCGTGTTGTAGATCATGCCACGATAGGTCTTATTCTTAATTTTCCATTTAATCCAAGGGTTATTTGCTGACTTGATTAACTGTTGAGTATTAATGATTGAAGGTGTTGAACTAAATAAAATCTGACCTGCCGGTCGTTCTATTTGGACCATAAGATCATGGTGTCCAACTAAAGCATCTTTCAAATATAGATCAAGTTCTGGAGAATTTTTAGGATGCTGTTGGAGAAGATTCTGAATAAGCTGGATTTTACCTTCTAATTGGGTACGATCTTGCGTTTCAAAATGATGCATCACTAATTTATGGATGAAAAACCCCATCATAATGAGAATACATATAGTCGATAATGAGAAAATAATACCAATACGAAAACTGATAGATTTGAATAATTTATTATTCATCTTCTACCTCTAATACATACCCCATTCCTCTAATATTTTGAATTAACTTAGGGGTAAAATTACTATCTACTTTATTTCTTAATCGTTTAATAGCGACTTCAACTACATTTGTATCACTATCAAAGTTCATATCCCAAATTTGAGATGCAATAAGTGCTCTTGGTAGAATTTCACCTCTTCTACGCATAAAAAGCTCCATAAGAGCAAATTCTTTAGCCGTTAAATCAATGCGTTGACCTGCTCGTGTTACCCGACGTTTTCTCAAATCAAGTTCTAAATCAGCAATCTTAATAATATTATTATCTTCTCTTTGTTGCCCTCGTCTAAGGAGCGTTTTTATTCGAGCTAGAAGCTCTGCAAAAGCAAAAGGCTTAACTAAATAATCATCAGCGCCTAGCTCTAATCCTTTTACTCGATCTTCGATTTGATCTCGGGCGGTAAGAAAAAGAATGGGCATTGTTTTACCGCTGCTACGAATATCATTGATAATATTCCAACCATTTAGTCCAGGTAACATCACGTCTAAAATAATTAAGTCATACTCTTCAGAAAGAGCTTGATGTTTACCCGTTAACCCATCTGTAACCCAGTCCGTAATATAGCCAGCTTCGGATAAACCTTGCTTGAGATAATCACCAGTTTTTTGTTCATCTTCAACTAATAGTATTCTCATTTCCGAATCCTAAGTCATTCATTAAAACTATAATAACGTTATAAAACATCTGATCGAGATAGATTACAAAAATGTCATTTTCAAGTCACTTAGATGTTCAGTGCTTCACTTTATTGTAGTAGCAAGAAATTAACTTTTAGAGAAACTTATGAAAACTGTAGTGCGTCGTAGTCTAACAATTTTAATGTGTGCTGGAACTTTAATTGCTGGTACTCAATCTTGGGCAAAAGATGTATCAACCTCAAGTGCCACTAAAACGGTAAAAGCACAGGAACCTTGTACAAAACCTTGTAAAATGGAAAAAGATGACAAGACTCAGCAAGATCATAGTCAACATCAGTCTCCTAACTCATCTGACATGTCAAAAATGGATCATTCTATGATGAATATGGACCATTCTAAAATGGATCATTCAAAGATGAATATGCCTAGTAGCAATAAATAATTTTATAAATAGCGAGAAAGAAGTATTAAAGTTTATACTAAATATTTGCTTTATTACTTCATTCTTGACCTTTCTAAAGGTGAGATAGAATGTCAAAAAAGTTAAGTCATATACTCTTAATTGGAGTTGGTTTATTTTCATCAACTTGGGTAATGGCGGCAGTTAAAGAATATGATTTAACAATCGCTGAACAAACTGTAAATATCACAGGAAAACCAGTTGAGAGAATTACTGTAAATGGTAAATTCGTTGCACCACTTCTTGAATTTGAAGAAGGTGATGAGGCCGTTATCCGTGTTCACAATAAGTTAAAAAATCAGGACTCTTCAATCCATTGGCATGGCTTATTATTACCTGGAATTATGGATGGTGTACCTGGATTTAACAAATTTAATGGCATTGCCCCTAATAAAACTTATGAATATAAGTTTAAAGTCCGCCAAAATGGTACTTATTGGTATCATTCACATAGTAAAGGACAAGAACAAGACGGTTTATATGGTGCTTTTGTTATTTATCCTAAAGATAAAACTCCACTAACAGCTGCTGAAAAAACCGATAAAGATTACGTTGTTTTGCTTTCTGATTTTCATAATTCGACAAGTGATCAAATTATGAAAAATATTAAAAAAGAAGCAGACTACTATCAGAACCGCCGCGAAACAGTATTCGATGTATTAAAACAAGTTAAACGTGATGGGCTAAAAGCGACTTGGCAAGACCGTTCTATGTGGAATCAGATGCGAATGCTGAAAACAGATATGTCCGATGTGACTGGTTATACATTTTTAATGAATGGCAAGACACCTCAGCAAAATTGGACGGGTAACTTCAAAGCTGGTGAAAAAGTTCGCCTTCGTTTTATTAATGCTTCCGCTATGTCATTCTTTGATGTACGCATTCCAAACCTAAAAATGACTGTAGTCAGTGCTGATGGTCAACCTGTAAAGCCCGTTCCTGTAGATGAGTTCCGTATTGGTACTGCTGAAACTTATGATGTCATTGTGGAACCAAAACAAGCACATTACCAAATTGAAGCTGAATCTATTGATCGTACTGGTTTTTCGGTTGGAACCTTACATGATGAAAATACCTTACCTGTAAAACAAATTGAGATGCCTAAACCTCGTCCTCGCTCTTTATTGACTATGGAAGATATGGGGATGGATCATGACATGTCTTCAATGCAAGGTATGAATCATGATATGTCTTCAATGAAAGGTATGGATCATGATATGTCTTCTATGAAAGGCATGAATCACGATATGTCTTCTATGAAAGGTATGGATCATGATATGTCTTCAATGAAAGATATGAATCATGATATGTCTTCTATGAAAGGCATGAATCACGATATGTCTTCTATGAAAGGTATGAATCATGATATGCCGATGAATAGCGCTACTGTTAAGGCGGCTTCAGACAAGAATGATAATACCGTATTTGGATGGGCAAATGCTTCAACACCTGAAGGTAATAAAGCATTGCAATATAGTGATTTGCAATCGTTAGATCCTCAAAAAGACACTCGTGCAGCTGAACGTGAAATAGAGATCCGTCTTGGTGGAAACATGGAGCGTTATATTTGGACAATAAATGGTAAAAAATTTAATGAAGCCGACCCACTAGTGGTGAAGTATGGTGAACGTATTCGCTTAAAATTTGTCAATGAAAGTATGATGGCTCACCCAATGCACTTACATGGCATGTTTATGCAGCTTGAGAATGGTCAGGATCCAAGCAATATGCCAAACAAACATACGGTAATTGTTCCACCTGGGAAAACTATAACTACTCTGCTTACAGCCGATGAATTAGGTGAGTGGGCTATTCATTGCCACCTGCTTTACCATATGAGCGCAGGAATGATGAATAAACTAATTGTGGCCCAAGTAGACAAAGATAGTGTTTCAAAAAATATTGTTGCTCAGCCCCCAATAAGTGAGAAGGGAGTAAATCCACATGCAAATCACTAAGAATTTCTTCTCAAAAACAGTCTTATCAATTGCATTAATAAGTATATCAAACTTAACTTTTGCTAATAGCAGCACTTCGGAACAAGAAAGTAATATTACAAATGGTATGAGAGTCTTATTACAGGAGTCTGGTGGCTTAAGATATAGCCCCCAAGAATTGTATCCAGAATATTATTCAATGGAAAATGCAAATGGGGGAGATAATATTATTCTGACCGCAAGAAAGAGATCAGCCCCATCTCATGATGATCATCTTAAAGAACATGGCGGACAAATTTATCAAGCAACAAAACTTGAAAATGCATGGATAGTTGATGAAGATGGTAAGGGTACACTAGGAACGAAGTTTGAAACTTTGATTGGGACAGATGAAAATCGTATATTTATCGAAGCGAATCTAGCAAAGCCAGAAAGCAGTGATATTAATTATGATATATCTGCACTCTATAGTCGTAATGTAGCCCCATTTTGGGATGTGCAAACAGGTGTTCGATATAGTGAAGATAAAAACAGCCCAAACAACAATCGGATTGATGGTGTTATCGGTATATTAGGATTAGCCCCTTATTTCTTTGAGACACAAGCATATCTTTATGGAGGAGAGAATAACTTTTGGGGAACAAGTTTTGAATTCGAACGTGATTTAATTTTAACTCAAAAACTTATTACTCAACCTTACATCGAAGCAGATGTAGTATTTAGTGATGATTCTGACTATGCTGCAAAATCAGGTTTATCAGAACTAAAAACGGGGATCAAAACCCGATATGAAATTACTAAGCGAATTAAACCTTTTATTGACGTTGCTTACCAATATGAAAAAGGACAGAAAGCCACTTCTATGCAAGAGGCTACGGATTCTGAAAAAGGCTGGAAATATGGTGCAGGCATCGAATTAGTTTTTTAAAATAATTTAATGAAAGGAATAGTAGTTTAGCGTACTATTCCTTTCATCTTATAATGGCTTTGTTGCACAAACCTAGCATCAAAAGCTTATTCAGCAATATAATTTCAAAATGAATAAGCCTGCCTCTAAAATCTACCGTACAACCAATTGGTCATCCTATAACCGAGCCTTAATTAACCGAGGTAATATTTCCATTTGGCTTGATCCAAAGACTCAGTGGTATGCACAATCACAAGGCAAGCAAGGTCGAAATCAAACCTACTCCGATACAGCGATTCAATGCTGCTTAATGATCAAATTACTATTCCGACTCTCTTTACGTATGGTCACAGGTTTTGTTCAAAGTCTGATTAAACTCTCTGGATTAGATTGGACAGCTCCGGATTATTCCACCCTTTGTCGTATGATGTGTGCTGAAAAAACAGGAGGTTTTAACTTGGTAAACTAAACACACTCATCAGGAGTTTACCATGAGCAAGAAACACAAGACTTACACCACAGAATTTAAAGCTGAAGCCATCAAATTAATTGAAGCCAATCAAGGCAATGTCTCGGAAACAGCTAGACAACTTAGCATTTCAATGCAAACTCTTTCAAATTGGAATACCAAAGCAAAGGCTGGAACTTTAGCAGGTACAAAACAGTATTCACCTGATCTAAACGCTCTACTCGAAGAAAATAAAAAACTCAAACAACAGCTCAAAATAGCTGAAATGGAACGTGAATTTTTAAAAAAGGCAGCA
>CAACWN010000137.1_pt1 | contig 18267 bp, 26 predicted proteins | sample 2275671 | NCBI WGS metagenome assembly CAACWN01 (sample SAMEA5312464, study PRJEB27640) | indoor metagenome | biome: indoor environment; feature: controlled; material: polymer furnished wood metals | place: Austria | collected 2011-04-21 | reverse complement strand
CACCAATAGACGTTTAAACACATGGGTTAAAGGCTTATTAGCCGATGCCCTAACAGGTATATCTCACCGTAGAGGTTCTACGGTGCATCTAGTCAATTCTGCATATACTTCGCAAAGTGATTCTTTCTTACGTGGGCTATTGATTGGCACACGTAAAGGAGATCGGTTTTACCGTACTAATGGGGAAGTTATACAGGCTGATTGGAATGCTGCGAGAAACGTGCTTGCAAGATTAAACGACAATGAGATCAGTCGTTATACGCCTTACCAACAGGTAAAACGTATTCTGCAAGAACGGACTGACCGCTACAAGTCGGAACTGACCGACTCAGGCTCTAGTTACACGCTTGGCAACAAGACATTAACAGAGTGCGAATTAGTCCTTGACTATGTTTGACTACATTTTAAGGAACAGGGCTGTCCTTGTTGTGCAGGGCGATTCCCCAGGGATGGCCGAACACGTGAAGAAGTCTATATCGAGATACATAAAAACCGATACGACTACTCATCTATGGATTTACAAAATGTTGTATTTGTTCGGAGACAGCAAAGCTTTACGTGTAAGAAACATGGTGTATTTAAATTAACCTTATCCCAACATTTGCACCAAGGTTGCCCTAAGTGTGAAGCGTATTTAAATTATTAACTTTGAGTATTAATCATGAGTGAATCTATGAAAAATGCTGCGCTATTAAAGGTCAGATTCTACTGCCAATATGCAGATGATTTTGAAATAAACATTGAACTTGTAGATTCAAATAGGGTGGAAGGTTTACAAAGTGCTTGGAATAAGGCAATAGAGCATTTTTGCCCGTCTGAAACACAAAAGATGCAAAAGCAGCTCAAAAGGAAATTAGGCTCGATTTATACTTTTTATGATCAATTAGCTATTGTTTTATGTTTTGTTAATGCGGATGGAAAACGTGATGAAGTTAGAGTCACGGCAACAATGACATAGCTAAAGAATCTGAAATTTCGACAGTAAATAAAAGGCTTATTCAAGATATTAATATAGATTTGTCAGTTGTGATTTGAAGGGACAGTATATTAGTTATGCTTAAAGAATAAAGCCCTGAAATGATTCAGGGCTTTACTTTTTGACTTAAAGTCTTTTAATCTTCTGCACCATCATCTAAAGTTTCGCGAAACATTTCAATACCACCCATAGAGTAAAAAGCCTTTGAATATGCTTCTTCAACAAACTTTTCAAATGGCTTATTTGCATACTCTTCTTCTACCTGAACAATCATCGTGCGAACACAGCCCAAAGTTTCAGGTTTAACCCAGTCCACTGGCACCACAAACAATTCATTAGAATCAGGTTCAAATATACCAACACAACAGCCCATAGCGTGTATTTCAATATTTTCCTCACCTAACTCAAAATCATCCACCAAAACATGCCATCCATTACGGCCTGAACATGGGAGTGAAATTTCAGCGACTTTACCACTAGCGCCATCAACAAAGCTTGTTACTGCCTCACATAGATCGTCTTGAATACCATCGATTGATGAAAAAATTGCAAACTGTACTGACATAATGATTTAAGTCCCTATAGGTTCTCAATAACGGCCTTATATTGCTCTTTATACTCTGGCAAATCTTTCAATAAAGACTCGAAGTCCGCCCAACGGCCTTTTATGACATCACGAATATATCTTAATGCACAGTCAGGATTACTTAAAATAGCAGGCTCCCCCTCAACGAACCGCCCATTAAGTACATCGGTAGCATATGCCGTAGAATAAAACTCATCCTGAGCTATTGCAGCTTCTCCCATAATCCAACGTTTCTTTAATACAAACTTTGCGTACAAAAACGCCTTCATAGGGTGTTTGGAAATTGCCTTTTCTGCTGCTTCCCACGGCGTTTTTAAAAACATTTGGAGATAATCGTAGGCTGCTATAGCATCCTGCGCAATAATCTCCTCCGCCTCAAGCCATCGTTCCTTTAATATATTTTGCGCATATAGTGAAGCTGCACCAGGGTACTTCAAAAGTAGAGGTTCTATTTCTTTCCAACGGCCTTTAATAACATCACGCGCATATGCATACCCATACATCTGGTCAAGCAAAATCACTGCCTCACCTTCTGGGAAACGACCTTTTTTCCCGTTCATCGCATATAGCAAAGAATAATTTGCATCAGTTGCAATAACCGACTCAGCAGCTTCAAATTGGGACTGGGTGATATACACAGCATAAAATGTTGCCCAACGCGGATGGATTGCAATCGCGGGTTCCGCCGCCTCCCAACGCTCTAATTTATTCGCGAATGCATAGCAGTAGGCTGACTCAGCATCTTTAGCAATAGCATGCTCACCATCAATCCAACGGCCTTTAATGATCTCACGTGCATATTTACTTGCCGCCTGTGGGTGTGAGGCAACCAAGGATAGTTGATCAGGTGTTAGTGCTACGCCACGCATGGCATTAAAAACAAGCTCAATAGGGCAGGTAGTAGACATAAATTCTCCGATTTCGGCGCATCGCCGTGTGTTTGTATATGCTAATTATAACGCATTTACCTGCATAATGTATATTATATAATTCACTTTGGTTATTATTTTTCTTATGCTTACAGGCAAAAAAAAACCGCCCTCAATTAAGTTTAAGGACGGCTGAGCGGTTGCTCTAAGCTAAGGCGAACCCTAGCACGGAGAATATTATTAACTACAATATTCAATTCAGGTTTTTAAAGAGACCTGCAACTCACATCATGTTCACCTTGGATTGGGACTTATTGGCATTGCCCGTTCTTTATGAGTTCATTATAACGCATATATAATAGTATGTATATTATATAATGAATTTATTTTAATTAATTCACGGCGGATTTTTCGAAATCCTTTCTCTGAAAGGTAAGCTCTTGGCTTTTAAGTCGCATGCGTTGATTAATTGCCATGATCGCCGTAATAATCTCAAGCCAACAACAAACCATAAAAAGCCACCTTTAGGTGGCTTTTAAAGTGGCATTAAAGACTACAGCGCTACATCCAAACCAATGCTAAAAAGAATGCAAGAATACTTTTCTACATCACTACGAACAGCTCATTAATTAAAAACCACATGCTTAATAAAAATTGGCTCAGCGTGTAGATTCAGAAACAAAACTTCTGATTCACCTGTACCAGAACGCAAAATGATACCTGACTCCGCAACACTGGCCTTGTACTTGGCTTTAATTTCTTTTACTAGGGCTGAATAGTCTGATTCTGAATAATCTTCCTTATTCAAACTTTCTAATTCTTCATCAGCAAGGGTGTCATAATCATAACCATTCACATCGCTATAAAGCGGTGAATTATGGATATGACTAAAGCTTCCGAAATAACCGCGGATTAAGTTGCAATGTTTAGCCAGTCCTAAAACGTCCAATTCTTCACAATTTTCAATGAAATTAATTTGTTCCTTCGTGAAAATTTGCTGATTGTTGTCAGCTAAAAATTGATTGATGCGCGAAATATCTTCCTCATCCAACTGCGTGATGTTGTTAATTTCTGCTCTCATATTAGACTCCGACTGGGCTATCTTGCCCTTTGTTTGTATATGTCTATTATAATGCATTTATATTTTAAAGTATACTATATAATATATATTTATGTGATAGTATTCTATTTTTAGATTTAGAAAATGGCGGTTATAATGGATACGAATGGAAAAAATGAAAGGGCGCTCGTTTTCGATATTGCGGCCACAATCCGAGAACATTTCTTAAGAATATTGGAATCCAGTATAAAAACTAAGCAAACCAAAGGATCTTGTTTATACGCATGCGCATTGCTTAAAACCGCATATTCACAATTTACAGATTTTAAGGTTTTATGCCGTGGCGGGGACGGGATAACTTCTGGATTTAGAGCATCAAGCGGGGAGTTGCACGGACATTATTGGCTTGCAGTTAAAACCCAAACTGACACTTTTATTGTAGATATTACGGCAGACCAATTTGGATATCCTGCAATTATTGTTGAAGAAGAACACTCCTCACTTGCATATTTATCAGGGGATCAAGAAAATATTGATGAGCACTTTGAGAGCTTTTTACTAAGTTTAAAGGCCTAATACCACATTGCCGAATATTTTATATAAAAAAACCATGCGATTGCATGGTTCTTATTCTTATTTTTCAACCTGCTAGTGGCAGATTCACCAATTGCTTTTCACTGGCTTTTTCTTGGATATATAAAAAAGCTTTCTGCGCATCTTTTGCCGCCTTAAAAATCACATTTGGGTCATCCTTTAACTGTTGAATCCACGAATTCAAATACTGTGCATGATCATCTTGCGTTGACTGCAAAATACCGATGTCCGCACAAAGGAAAGCTGAACCAATTTCTGCGACCAACTCCTCATATGCATAATCTTTATTATCTTTGCTGTATCCCGACAAAGAACGCGCTAAGCGTGATTTATGCGCAGTCCAGTGGGTTAGTTCGTGTAATGCAACATTATAAAATCCACTAATATCCATGAACTGGTCTTTTGCAGGCATCTTGATCAGATCCTTAGATGGGATATAGCATGCAACATCATGACCATATTCTACGTTTGCAATATCTAGATATTGTTCTGCAACAAGAATGTCTGATTCAGTGTTTACCGCCTGATTTTCAGACTCATCCACTTCATAGCCTTCCAGTTGATCTACATTGAAGACATTGAATGGCTTTAAGAATGAAATCACTTTCTCTTCATCATTTTCTTTATCGACTTTCAGAAAAGGCTTATATAATGCAATAGCTGTTGCAACGGAACCTTTAGCAACTTTATAACCCATAAAATTAGCTTGCTTCATTGTCACCCATTGGTTTGTTTTAAACCCATTGGCGATCATAGAGCTATTCAAAATGAGAACATTTACTCCGTTGTACTTATTGTTAGTAGACAAATTAGTGGGCATTCCCATAGGTTTGCCAGTTTTAGTCCAAGTTAGGAATGGGCGGTTTGTACCTTGAGACATCTCCATTAATTCAACGATGCGGTTGGTAACTTCTAAGTGAAACGCTTTAGTATTTGACATATCTGTAATCTCCGACTGGGCTATCTTGCCCTTGTTTGTATAAGTAAATTATAACGCATTTATGCAGAAATGTATATTATATAATGCAAACTATTTAAATTATTCACGGCGGATTTTTCAAAATCCTTTCTCTGAAAGGTATGTTTTTGCTTTTAAGTCGTATGCGTAGATTTAACGCAGAAGGCGAGTGGGGTCGAAATTTTCTTCAAGCCAAAAAAAAATCTGATTTACCTAGAAATCAGATTTTATTGGCTACTTGTCTACAATAATTAATTTTTATCCTTCTAAAGCTACGATATCTTTATTTGAATTTAACATTTTGCTAATTTTAGGCTGTGTTACGCCAAATAGTTGAGCTATTTTCATCTGTGAAAACCCTAACTCAGTATCAAGGCTTAACACTTGAGCCAACTCTTCAGGTGAGCTTAATACCTTTTGTTTTCGATCATTACTATTTGTGTTTGCATTCAAACGCAAATATTCTTTAATTGTTTCTAAAAAATGAAATTCTTTGTCTAAAATAGCAATTTTCCTTTGAATAAAAAATGCCAATTTCTCAATATCTGATCCGCTATAACCTTTTGATAACCATACTAAAAAGTCCAGTTGAATATCTGTTATTTTAATTAAATCGTTAAAGTGGTTCTGTAACATGGTACGTCGTGCTAAAGCAACAGGTTTTGGAATTTCGATTCTTAAATCAAACCTACGCCAAATAGCTGAATCTAGAAGTAATTCATGATTGGTAATAGCCATAGTAAATCCTATCTTACTTCTTTCATCTAAACATTGGAGTAATGTATTTACGACTCTTTTTAACTCACCAAGTTCATTCGGATCATCACGTAACTTAGCAATTGCATCAAATTCGTCTAACAATAAGATGCATTTATATCTATTTGCAAAAGCAAAAAGATTTGCAATATTTCGTGCTGTTGTACCTAAAAATGATGAAAGCAATCCATCAAGGCGTGCCACAATAATAGGTAATCCTAATGTTTCACCAATATGGTGTGCTAATAGTGTTTTACCCGTACCAGGCGCTCCAAAAAGCATCAAAGATAATGCAGGCTCAATTCCCTTCATTTTTAATTTATCAACATGTTTCCACTCATCCAAAATATTATTGATACTTGAAGCCAATCCGCTTTCGAAAATTGGCAAAGTTATAGGCTTAGCTTTAGGGAAAATAATTTCGGCTAATGGTGCACTTGTTTCTCTATCAACAGGAGCCTTTACTGTTGGAATCAATTGTTCACCACTTAAAGCATTTGATGAAAGAATAACTCTGCTCGGCAAGATTTCTATATTCTTTTTTTTAGCTTGTAAAAGCTTTTTTAATCCAGCAACTTGATCTACCTCTTCATCTTTCTCCAAAGCTTTTATCAACCTTTCAACATGACCTGATATGGCTGGATTTTCGACTTGTAGTGCTGCTCTGCATATAGCGACAACAATTGAATAATGTTGCATGTTCCACCTAATTGCTTTCTATTCCAAAAAATAAAAAACTATAACTAATTTCTAGTATTATATAGCAAAAAAATCAGATAAATATTGTCTTTTTGTGTGAGGTTATGCCAAAAATTGGTTTTTATATAAAGAAAACTATACTTTTTATAATAAACAGTGAACTAAAAAAATTAAACGTTAGTTAGATGTGATTGCATCGAACATTTGTTCGAAGAAAATACCTGTATTTTCACTCCCTATCGATAAAGGGTAACATTCAGTATTTGCTATATGACCACTGTGCCAATCAGATCGAAATTTTTCGATTTTTGAATGCGCAATAGCAACCGCTGTATCAATATGCAAGGAATCGTTAGGATCTACATGAATAGGGCGCTCAATTGCAGCAGCTAAAGCGGTTAAGTGATCCCAAAGAATAAACTCATCTTGAATTGAACCATCTGATTTGATGAATAGTATTTTATTGCCTTCATTTTTTGCCACCTGTTCACCACTAGTAATAGCGGGGTGGTTGCTCTCACCATTTTCTTTCACCCAACAAATCAATCCATTTAAATCAGCAAAATGCTTCATAAGTACACTCGTAATTATTCAGATATATTTAAGGGCGGGTGGTCTCGATAGAGACCACGTGTATTCATACAGCCTTACTCATCCAGTCGTTGGCTTTTTGCTTGGTCTAAAGCTTGAAACTTTAAATCGCCTATTAAAGATAGAATATTGATGCGCTTAAGATCAAAATACTCTTTTAAACCATAGATTTCACCTGTATTCAGGATTACTGAAACATCAACTTTATGACCATTTTGATAAGCATGCACATAAGGCATTCCCATGTATTCCATAAACAGACACTCATGGTTTTTAATGTTCTTATGGCTAAAATTGACGTTATGCACAAAACGTAATTCAAACGGTGTTTCAGAAATGCCCGCTTTACGACCCAACAAGCCACCCACCATGAAGTACATATGTTCATGTGTATAAATAGGCTCAATGACAGCTAATGCGCCACTTTGTTTGAGAGCGACAATATTTTTGTGAATTTTTACGGTGCGCTCCAATGTTGGAAGCACAATTGAAAGTTCTAGTGGCTGATTTTCATTGAATAGAACTTGAGCCAATTGTTTTTCTGTCACTTGAATTGCGGTCATTTTATCTCTCCGACTGGGCTGTCTAGCCTTTGTTTGTATAAGTAAATTATATCGCATTTATGCCGTAATGTATATTATATAAATTATATTAATACGATTTACACGCCGTGGATTTCGGGAAGATCCTTTCTCTGAAAGGCAAGCTTTTGCTTTTAAAGTCGCATGCGCCGATCCCTGGCTAAAGCCCCAAAGTGCCGTATGAGCCTTTGGTGATTTACGCAATAAAAAAAGCCCAATCAGTTCATGGATCGGGCTTTTATTGGGGTTTCTATTACTTATTAATTAAAAGAACTTAAATTATAGAATTCACCCGTGTTGACCATTCGATTGACCCCCAAGCTTGGACTGTAAACAAGCTTTGTACCACCATGAGAGCGGAAGTATAACCAATCATCAACGCCCAACCCGCTATAGTGTGGGCTTCGAAATGATGATTCTATAATAGCTTTAAATTTTTCATCACTTACATTTAAGATGGATAAAATCACAGAAGCATCATCCTTATTTTCCGCCTTAACTGCTCCTGAGTTGGTTAATGTTTTCCCATATAAAGGCTTGTTAACAATATGCTCCAAACCTGTATTGTCTTTATTAATTTTGATTGATTCAATGCTATGTAGAATCGCATCTACTAATATAAAAACCAAATACTTAGCATCGGCAGGGATGTTTTTAACTTCATCACCTACTTGAACGTCTTTTTTATTACCCGCATAAATTACACCTTGATTGATTTCGTCTTGTAATTGAGCCAAATCATCATCAATGTATGGGTTGTGTTGTTTCCAAGGATGAACTTTATTGATCGCGCTCTCTTTAAAGCTCACTTGCTCATTGCGCTCAGACAATGCATAAACTTCAAGAAGACGCTTGATGGACAAATCAATCGGTTTTACATATTTATTAGAGTTAAACAAATATCGTGGCTGAATGTGTAGAGAAAAATTACCTTTGAGCTTACCTTCAATAGTCACATCAAACATATTACGGTTAAGCCACTCTAAGCCCACATTGGAATAAAGCTTTTCATCAGCATATTTTAAAAGCTTTTGCGTATTAAGAGTGATCCGATAACTGTCTACTTTACTTATAATTTCAGGATTAAAGACAAAAAATGAGCATGAATAAATCAACTTCTCAAGTTTAGCAACAAGGGCAGGGATGTGGCTTGAATATACGCCTTTTTCTGCAATCACTTTCTTAAAGTTTGAAATAGCTTCTTGAGTAGCTTCAAAAGTTAACATATAAATCTCCGACTGGGCTATCTTGCCCTTGTTTGTATAGGTAAATTATAACGCATTTATACGTTAATTTATATTATATAATGCATATTATTGCAATTTCCTCGCCGTGGATTTCGAAAAGAACCTTTCCCTGAAAGGTATGCTTTTGCTTTTAAGGCCGTATGCGTAGATTAATAGGAGACACCGCAAAAAACCGAACCAAGCACAGACACTACCTACGCAAAAAAAAACGCGCATGATGATGCGCGGTTTTTAAGTTGATGGATTACTGTTGAATCCGTTTAGATTTTTCCAGAGGCTTAAAGCCATTTTTCTCCATAAAGCTATTTATAGAGTGGTGACTATTAATACGCAAATACTCTTGATAACACCAATCGAAGGGGAAAGTAGAGTAACAGCTCACATACCCAATAGATTTTATTTGATGGAAATGCTTATATTTATCCAACTTAAACAGGTCTGTTGTTTCTTTCACCATTCCTTTCCAACGTGTCTTAATGCCATCACCGCGATCAATTGTTATCTTCGAGCCATCGCGCAAGTCTGTATATGTCATTTTAGGTAGATTGAATGTGTTTTCAATTTCATAGACTTCGTTTGTTGATGGGTCTAGCACTTCATGCACCACGCGATAGAACCATGTCTGCATAGATGATATATAACCTAAAGATAAGCACTGGCTTAAAGTACACTCTTCGTCATATGAGAATGTACATGTATGCTCACTTTCTTCTGGCAAGCACTGTTCTGCTTTGAGTCTAGCAACTTCTTTAAGGTCGTAATTCATCAAAAAATCTAAATACAAATGAGCATAACGCTTATGTGCAGGTATATATTTTTTCGCCTTTCTCTTTTTTGTCTTAGTTACACTCATGCCAAATACCCACCATTTAAACCGTTTACTTTACGTGACTTCAACAACTGCTCCTCAACCCAACGCTCCTTATTTATCGGGAAGCACTCAATCTGACGAGCTTTGTTTTGAAAATTGTTTACCAGGCCAATTTGAATATTTTCTAAATCTGTACCTTTAGTACAAAACTTTAGTCCACGCCAAACACCAGTGATTAAACCGCTGCTAACCGATGTAATAAAGATATTAAAACCCAGAGGCAACCCATACTCTAAGCGGAAATGGAACCCATTAAATTGCTTCTTCTCAAAGTCATAACCTGAGTTATTAGCATTCATTGCACCAGTAGCGGTATAAACAGGCTTGTTAAGATTGCCCTCAGTGATCGACAAGCAATAATCAGCAAAAGCGAAACAATGATACTCGAAGGCTGAGGCTTGCATACTTGCAACAATGAAACATTCTGGGTTTTCACCCTCTGCTAAATAGTCTTCAATTGTTTTATTTGGCATGAGTGTTTCATAGTGAACAAGCTTGCTATTAGCATCCGCGACCTTGTAGGCGCACACCACAAATTGTTCAGGATCAACTGCAACCAAATAGCCTTGGAGAACAGTATCTTCACCTTTTTTTACGGTCACAAAATCAGTAATATTATTCTTGCTGAAATTCATTGCACATCTCCAATTTAGGTTAAATCAATAGTTTGCTTATGCTGCAAACTTCGTTACTACGTTTTGGTATTCTTCAAACAAATGAGGGGTAGACATCAAAGCTTTCTCACCCGCCTCGAAACGCCCCTTAATGACATCACGGGCATAAGCTAATGAATCTAGTGGACTCTTTGAAATAAACCGCTCAGCGGCTTCAAATCGACCCAATACAACCCGCGCTGCATAAACAACAGCATAATATGCATTTTGAGCGATAACATTCTCTGCCAATTCAAAACGCCCCTTAATCACATGTCTGGCATAATAAATAGATGATAAAGAATCACTGGCAATTGCCGCTTCGCCCGCAGGAAAGCGATCTTTAATCACATCACGGGCATATTTAAGCGCCCAAATTGGATCGGTTGCAATTGCAGGCTCGCCATCAATCCAACGCCCCTTGATTACTTCTTCTGAATATTTCAATGCGGCATATGGCTCCGTAGCAATCAAAGCCACTTGATCCAAGGTTAACGACTCGCCCTTAAGGGCATTTAAAACCAGTGTTAAAGCACAATTGTTATACTTCAATTCAGCTCTCCAATATGGGTTATTATTCCCCTTGTTTGTATGTGTTAATTATAATGCATCTACATCTAAATGTATATTATATATTGCAATTTGTTGGTATTAATTTATTAGTTGTAATTAACTGATATTTAGATTCCAGTTGAAAAATCCTTTCTCTGAAAGGTAGGCCTTTGCTTTTAAGGCGCATGCGTTGATTCATAATCTATATAGCGCCGTGAAATTAAATCCAATAAAAAACCAGGGTTGGCCTGGTTAGATGTCTATCTTGTTTTGAACCTCAGACCCCTAAAGTTAACAGTTACGGATTACACTAGATAATCCGTAGAGCCGTTATTTTTAAGCTTTTGTGAATTAAACTTTCAAGAAAAAGCACCTTACGAGGTGCTTTTTCTATTTCTTAAATTACTTAAGCGAATTCATGCTTCTTTTAAAATCTGCAACATCTGTACTGTGCTTAGAGTTACTAGCATTAATCTGTCTTTTATGCTCGTTTATCATTTTGGTAATTGAGCTGTACTCTTGCATAGATAAGTGATTGTCTTTTAAATGGGCATTGACCAACTTGTATACCTGACCAATGTTAGGGTCATTCATTTTTTCTAAATCCAAAATTCCTTTCTTAATTGACTCCAAGTGGTTTTTTTTGACTGCATCGTGTGATTTGGAACCCTTTAGCATGTTTTCAACTATCATATTCGCAAAGCCTGATGATAATTCTTCAATCGGATTGCTGTATGCATTCACACTACTGCCAACCACAAGCAAAGCAACAAATAACTTTTTCATTCCATATTCCTGTTTTAGTAATGTTTCACTTTATTGATATTTTGCGCTCTTATTTACTATAAAATTTAACGCAATTATAGTGGGCTGTATGCGCTGCGAAGCTCTTTAATGCGGTCTGTTGATACACCTTTAGCAAGCTTTTCGAATAACAATTCTTCGGACTTGCTCACCACGCTATTTAGCTTGTTAAACAATACTCCGCGTTCACAAGTTGCTGCGCTTTCCAAACCGCGCAAATCAGAATCATGCTTAGCCAACAAAACAGCTAGTTGATCTAGCGAACATGATGTTTCTTTCAATTCAACACCGGGGTAACAAGCTTCAACTGCATACAAAAACTCACAGCACTCTGAAACGCTTAAAGCCTTGCTTAAATGGAGCTGCTTAACAATGTCTATGAACAACAATAAGCGTAAATTGTGAAAATAAGATGAGAGCATTTCCGCCACAACGTATGGTTTGTAATTGGTTAGTGCAACCCAGTCTAATCCATTAACATTTTGAGCATGGAAGGATAAATCTGCAACTTGGCCTGTCACTTCAAAATAAACAGCACCAGTATTTAAAGCGGAACCCTCAACCATCAGAATTGAGAAAAGTTGGATGTTTACAAAAACATCCTGACTAATATTCAATTTGGAACCAACCAACATTGGAATCGCAATTTCACTTAAATGTTGATTTTCAGCTTCTTGCTCTAAAGCTTCATAAAACATAAGAATTAACCCCTATAGCCCAGTTTCTATTTTTAACATAAGTTAATTATAACGCATTTATGCGGTAATGTATATTATATAATGCAAATCTCTCATTGCTTATCCTAAAACAAAAACACCTTTCGGTGTTCATTGTATTGGTGGTACTCACTTAAAAATACCAAATATCCTACCCAATAAGCTTTGTTCTCGCGGGACTTTTACATTAGCCCTGCACATGTCTAAATGAACACGGCGTAGGTCTAAAAGATTTTGGTCATAAACAATTTCGTCTATGCCAATATTTTCAAAATTATTTAGAACTTTTGAAATGTATATAGAAGCCCAATATTCACTTTTAGCAATTACAGCCTCACCCAGACAGAACCGACCACCGTTTTGATCCGTGGGTTTTAGCAACGACAATGCATAATTCAGACTGGCCTCGGCATCTCTACCAATTACAGGCTCAGCCTCAACCCACCTCTCATTTAATATCTGTATGGCATAATCCGCTGCAGCTTTCGGACTTTTGGAAATCACATACTCAGCCATAGGCCACCGCGCACCCAACCCATTAATTGCATAATTACACGCACTTTCAGCATCGGTTGCAATTATAGGCTCAGCCTCAACCCAACGCCCCTTTATGACATTTATTGCGTATAAAGCTGCGAAATAAGGATCGCTTGCAATAACTGGCTCAGCCTCAACCCAACGCCCCTTTATAAATTCACAGGCATAATAATACGCATAGTTAGCTTTTTGAGCGATAGCTGCTTCTCCCTCTGGAAATCGACCATTCGCATAAGTTAGGGCATATTCGAAACTTTTGATGGGGGATAAAATAACACCCTCCATATTCATTAGTTGAACTTTTGGCAGATTTCTAGGAGCATTCATAAAAGTCCTGATATTTTCATAAATAATTCTGAATAAAGTATGTCACACACTCATTTTCATTTTAAAAATCAACAAACAATGGGATAAAAAAAACCGCCCTCAATTAAATTTAAGGACGGCTGAGCGGTTGCTCTAAGCTAAGGCTAACCTTAGCGCGGAGAATATTATTAACTACAATATTCAATTCAGGTTTTTAAAGAGACCTGCAACTCACATCATGTTCACCTTGGGTTGGGACTTATTGGCATTGCCCGTTCTGTATGATTTCATTATAACGCATATAAACTAGTATGTATATTATATAATGAATTTATTTTAATTAATTCACGGCGGATTTTTCGAAATCCTTTCTCTGAAAGGTAAGCTCTTGGCTTTTAAGTCGCATGCGTTGATTAATAACCTGAGAGCGCCGTGGCAAGCTCAAAATTAAATGCGAACACAAAAAAACCACCTTGCGGCGGTTCTTTATTTACGGCTTCTAAATGATCCGCATCAGGCTTCTTATCTTTAGATGAAGTGTTTGCTGTATTGGGGAGACATTTTTAATCAGTAAAAACAAATCAGTAGTGCGCCAATTAAAATGGGTAAAATAAAAAATAGAACATCCAAGCGCTTCAACAAATTTCTAGGTACAGAAAAATACTGCCTGCCGACATCCAAGGAGTGATCTGGCACTGGGCATTGATTTGCAATGGAAAGCCGATGACCGAGAGAGGGGATTAAATTGCTTACTTTGGCAACGATCCCTACAGACAAAAGCGTAAACATTATTAATAGCATCTTGGCTTGAGCATCCCCAGAAAATATATCGAACCTCATGATAGAAACAACCACAATAGTAAAAGAAACTAGTGCTGCTGCCGTTAATGCTCCCATTTCAGCTCTAAATTTTATTGAGCGTTTCGCAAGCTTCATTGCGATGATCGTGTAAAGCTGCCTACTAGCTAACTGCAAATTGTACAGGTAGAGCAAAAATAGCAATGTCCCCAATGTTCTAGAGGTAAAATTTTCACTAGATAAAAAGTAAACAACCCAACACGTTAGCAATGCAATAGATCCCAAAATTACGTTATGGAGCATTACCTGGGAAGCACCAAAGCCTATACTATCTTCACCAAAAGTCTTTTTAATATTTTCTGACTTCATTTCTGATATACCTACGTACAATGGTTTAATTTTTTGCCATTCTGGGGAGGATTTAACTCAATGCATAAAATCATCCTCGCTTAATCTCTTCTTAGGCAGTTTAAGTTCACCTTAACAAGGTGGGATATAAGATCCTGGCTAGATCCTTTACCTTATTGGCCTAAGTTGTCTTCTCAGGCCAGATGCAGCGCAGATAAAGCGTGAAGATATTTTTCACACCTCATCTTCTATTAATGCATTCTTACGCTTGATTTGAAAAAACTCGATGCCACACGCTTCAATCATGCTATCAATATATTCCTGAGCATCAACTACTGATGCACATTCATAACCATTAACGTGATAACAGCCTTTATCACCTGCTTTGACTGAACGATTACGCTCGATTGTAACCTTGCGATATTCACGTGTTTCGTATGTTTGATCATACTTGACTTTGCTGTTTGAATCTTTCATTTAGACACCTATTGATGGGGCTTAATTAATGCTGACGGCATTTACCTGTGCCTTCACAGCCACCACAAGGAATAGAGTTGCCGTGCTCATCGGAACTGTCATACCAACCAGAACCACCGCAGGCTGCACAGCTAACCAATTTGTTTTTATAAATGTGATTAAAATAATACGCCGCACGTTTGGCTTTCCGCTCATGGAAATTAAGCATAAGAATAACTCTTAAGTTTGTATGGTCTTATTATAATGCATTTAACAATTTGTGTATATTGTATAATGTTGCTTTTTTGCTTAAAACAAAGGTTGAAAAGAAACGCTATCGCACTTCATTAAAGGGCTAAAAACATACTCCAATCCACCCGTCTCTGCATCACGCTTAAACGCATGAAGCAACCCAACTTTATGCAGTTTCTTTAACTTGCCACTAGCATTGGAGGGAGATAAATCAAATTTTTTTGCTACCTGACTGGTGCAGACTTCCGACTGAGAATAAACAAATGAGAGTATTGATGCATATGAGGTTGTTAAATTTGAAAAAATGGAAATAGTTTCATCTTTATTTTTTAATACCAGGGAGACTGACTTGGCTTTCATTCCATAAATTAAGTTATCAAGGACATCAGCATTTTCGACATCAGAGACAATAATGCCAAATAACCCACAAAAGATTTTTGCGTAAGAGGCGATGCTATTTCGCACAAAACAAGCATCGACAGCCTCCATGCCCTGCATTGATATTTCAACAAGATTTGAACTCGTAAAGGTGCAAGCACGCAATGATTGAAGCATTGAATCACCACAGGCACTTCCTAGCATTGTTGAGCTTTGAGATAGGTCGATTAGTTTTACTTTTTGGCAACGCATTAAGAAAAGCCTCAATTTTACTTCAAAATTAATTTCTGATTAGCAGCACGTTTTTCGTCTTCACAGTCACGCTTTAACTGATTTATATCGCTGTTAAGGACTGGCTTGTTGGTTTTCTCAATATTATCCAAAACACGCTGTTTTACCGCAGGGCAACCATCTATTGCCTTTGAAATCTTTTGAGGTGATGCTTCATGGGCATCATACCCAACGGAAATCCAAAATGCGATTGCTAGGACACCCGTACAGACTATCAGCCATTGATTCATGATCCGTTCTATAAATAAAATTTAACATGTGATTATTATATTTAATTATATGCACAATGTATAGTAAATTAATTTCCAGTCATTCCATTTATGACCAACTTTATATAATGTTAAATCCACACCGCATACACACATCATTTGAGAGATACATTGATTCGCATGAAGGGCAGGCAAAAACAATACTCGGATGCTGACCCTCAACCAAGAACAAAAAATATTGGTGAAATCCATTGTTGTCATTTGTGACACGCAGCATCCTTACTTTTTTGAGTTGAGCCAGGGCTGTAGCACTAGTGAGGTTTGATAAGAAGTCAGCAACAGTCATTGAGAGATCTCTAAAATATAAATCAGCATTAATGAGCATTTAAGCACATTAGATATTTAAAAATACAAATGGCTCACAAAATATGTAAAAAATGATTCATTTTTAAAATTTCTGGTGATTTAAATATTAAAGCGACTTTATGTATCGATTCAAATTCTCAAATGCTTTGCTATAAGCCTCTATTGTGCACACTAGATCAGCTAGATCTTTTTTCTCTGTACCTTGGTTGCTCAGCAAAATATCGGTTTGGTGCATAGCTTTCATGCACTGCAACTCCTCAAGTGCTATCGACTTGATATCAAATAAATCTGATTTGCGAATAAATGTATTGTGATGAAGGGTAAGAGCCAAGTATTGTTTTAACGCAGGAAATCCAGAACATTGGTTAATCAACTCATAAGCCATGTCATCAGGGACAATTTTATTTTTATGTATTACGCGATACACCGCATACATACCCGCGACAACCAAAAGTAGTGGGTACATCTCCACTGGTAGGAGATCGCTCGTATACACCGCTGAAACGAAAGCCAGGGATAGCAATACAGAGTTTAGGATTACAAGTACAACGATTTCCTTAAAAATATCCCATTCCGTTTTTCTTTGGGGTATAGCAAAATTAACTGACGAGTCCATTTTTTTCCTAGGTAAATCGCCGTGGCAGAAAACCGAATTGGCAAATAAGAATATAAGTAACTTAAATTATAACAAGCACGGCTTTATTCTTTGCAAATAGAATCACTTAAGGCCTAAAAAACAATGGATCAGCAAGAAGGAGACACAGTTATTTAGGGGCATTTAGCATCTTTGAATGCAATGAAAATGATTGATATAGGAAAAGGTGAAAAGTATGCAAGGCAATAGATGTAAAAACCCGCACGAATGCAGGTTAATATTTTAAGGAGTCGGTTTATTCACTCATCTCATCAGGCCGCATGTACTTGTTGTAAATTTGAGATGGTACAACCCAAACCACGCAAGCAAAAGCTAGATACATCAAGTATTCAAGGTACATAACTGCGGTAATTTTATTATTCATTCGCAGGTCAGGTAAGTCTAAAGCAAAAGCAAATACCTTCATGATTGCCAGGGCAACAAGCAAATAACAAATGGTGCTCAACATCCCATACAGCGCCATTAAAGCAACCTTTCCAAGTTTTTGTTCAAGTTCAGCCTTCTTGTTCATTTTTATCTCCAATTAGGGATTTCTCCCTTAGTTTGTATAGGTTAAATATAATGCTTATTGCATGTAATCTTCCTTGGTTAAACTACATTATAGCCATCCAAAAATGCTTCAATTTCACCATGCATACGCATGCCGCTTGCCGTATTTAGCCCGCGTAAAAGCATATCTACGTAAGAAGTTAATTCTGGTTCATTACAGTTGTCGCGGAAGACCACCAACTCTTTCCAGTGGTTGCGCTTATTTTTCGATTTTTCTTGATTGGGGCAGATATGAAGCATATTAATCTCCGATGCAGTTATGATAACATTGTTTGTATAAGTAAATTATAACGCATTTATTCTTTAATGTATATTGTATAATAGTATTTTTATAGTGCCTAATTTAACTGCGCACCCAAATAAATCTTCATCGAACCTCTCCGTGGAAACCACCTCTCAGGGGGTGGAGGAAACGGAGGATTTTTAAAAATATAAGCCTAATAAACTTGATCTTCAAAACAATTTGATAAATAATAAAGTTATGAAAATAGATACCCAAGTGATAACTGCAAAAGTGCAGATATTCCCCAACAAGCAACAAGTTATTGAGCTTAAACAGATGTTTGAGCTGTACTCGCTTGCTTGTAATTGGCTATCAAAAAAAGTCTT
>CAACWN010000093.1_pt1 | contig 18677 bp, 18 predicted proteins | sample 2275671 | NCBI WGS metagenome assembly CAACWN01 (sample SAMEA5312464, study PRJEB27640) | indoor metagenome | biome: indoor environment; feature: controlled; material: polymer furnished wood metals | place: Austria | collected 2011-04-21 | reverse complement strand
AAGGCTTTAGATGCAGAAGAAAGATTACATGTTTGCTTTAAAATAATCACAAGCATGATGAGCGCAAAGCACTTTAAATGTGACTTGTTCCATTTTAGATATTTGTTTAAGATAAGATATAACTCATTGAGATGTGTCATAGTATTCGTCGTTAGAAAACAATTATTATGACATTATTTCAATGAGTTATCTATTTTTGTCGTGTACAGAGAAATTTTAATTATATTTAGCGCAGCAAATCATCAGTTTTGATGGTTTGCTTTTTGTTTTTGATTTTCATAAGCGAGCAAGGCAAAATAGCGCAAGACTTATTGAAGGAACGCATCATGCAAGACAATGCTCTGTCACGATGGTTATCGCCGCTGATGGCATTTTGTTTATCATTTATTATCATTGCCACACTTGCACCCTTGGTGGGAATTCAGGTTGAACGTCAGCTCGACTTTTGGTTACTTTGGTTAGTGACCATGGTGATCTTGGCTTTACCTGTGTGTTACTTAGAAATTGCCTTAGCCAAGCGTTCAAAAACCACGGCATTGAATGCTTTGTTGAGTTTGACGCGTGATGCCGATGCTTCTCAGACGTGGCGTCTTGTTGGATGGCTTGCTGTCGTCTTTATTCCTTTTTTAGCGGGCGGCATGTTGTCTAATGCTGCGCAATTATTAAATCAATATGCACTGGCCGATATGACATCGTCCGTGATCTTTATTGCTTTGGCTGTGGTTGCGATTGCGTTGTCTTTTGCCCCACGTCTGTTGACCTTAGCGTTAACGGCGGTCGGTGTGCTGATCTCCTTAGTGCTTGCAAACCTCTCTGGTACAGGAACCGCTGAGTGGCAAGTGACGCCGGTTGAATTTTCAGAATGGGGCAGTGCAACGGTATTGGCTTTGGTGGCAAGCGGTTTAGGACTCGGCCTGTACTGGCAGAACAGTTTGGCACAAGTTCAACAGCAAGATGCTGCAAGCAAGACTGTTTTACCGATTTGGATTGCACAAATTTTGGCGGTGGTTGCTTTTGCATTTTTTGCAGTCCAAGCGGCATTACCTGCGTATGCGATTGCCTTAACTGCAGTTGTAGCGGCAGCCGTGCTGTTACAGATGGCACGTGAGCAGTTGGCTCAGCGCCAGTTAAATATTGTGATTCAGTGGCTCGTGCTGCTGGCTGCAACGTTGGTGTGGTTGATTCCAGCCACTGGCCTGATCTTTAACATTTTACTGATGTTGTGGGGCTTAGTGATTTGTTTGATTTATGCCATTTTTGCTGGTTGGATTATGAAAATTAGCCATTTACGTAAGTCGATGAACTTTAGTAATGAAGCTTTTTATAATATTTGGCGCATTGCTGTGCGTGTTGTATTACCCGTTTCTATCGTATTGGCCATTGTAGCCGTACTTGGAAAACTGATCTAATGCGCATGCTTCAACAAGTCTGGGTTGCCTATGCAACAGCAGACCAGCAGTTTCATATCAGTGTGCCATTTTCTGAAGGAATGACGGCGCAGGATGCGATTCAGCTGAGTGGCATAGGTTCGCAGGTTGAATTGCCTGAGCCTTTACAATTGGGCATCTTTGGTGTCCGCTTGAAAGACCTTCAACAGGTTTTACAGGCAGGGGATCGTGTTGAAATTTACCGACCTTTGAGCATTAATCCTAAAGATATTCGAAGGATACGTGCACAAAATAATCCTGTGGGTCGCTTTGCAAAAGGCAATCGCTTAAAACAATCGAAATGATATGAAAAACCCCTCAGTTGAGGGGTTTCTTTTTTAGAATAAGGCTTTATAGTGGGGGCGCGTTTAGAATCGCTTCTTTCGATGCTGGTAAGCCCGGCTGAGATGCAGGAATGGTTTCTAAGCCTTCAATTTTTTGCACAATACCGTTTGGGTCGAAATAGACTTTCAGGTGTTGACCTTGTGCAGCAGGAATCTTGGCTTTTTTAGCATACGTTCCTGGGGTATAATTGTAGATGTAGTCCCAACGTAGCGGATTCATTGGATCTGAAACTGTCGGGCTGCCAAGCAAAAAGCGAACTTGTTGATGGCTCATGCCAACTTGTATTTTTGACGCTTGTGCTTGAGTTAATGGCGTACCTTGAGGAATATCAACTTTATAAACGCCCAAGGTCGAACAGCCTGCGAGCAGTGAAGTGACGAATAACGCCAACATGATTTTTTGCATTTTGCTACACTATCCCAAATTAATTATGATGCAATTGAGCCACGGATAGATCATACTGCATCTACACTTTGTTGCATATTCTAACTTTAAATTTGTTGAGAGACCTTTTTACATGCCAATTTCAAATCAAGATCTACGCAAAGCTGGACTTAAAGTTACACTTCCACGAATTAAAATATTAGAACTACTAGAAAATTCAAAGCAACACCATTTAAGTGCGGAAGATATTTATAAGACTTTACTTGAACAAGGTGAAGATGTCGGTTTAGCAACTGTTTACCGCGTGTTAACGCAGTTTGAAGCAGCGGGCATTATTCAGCGCCATCACTTTGAAAATAACCATTCTGTTTTCGAAATCATGCAAGACGATCATCATGATCATATCGTTTGTCAAAACTGCAACAAAGTGGTTGAGTTTAGCAACGAAGTGATTGAGCATGAGCAGCACGAAGTTGCTGAAAAGCATGGCTTTACTTTAACAGGTCACTCCCTAAACCTATACGGTTACTGTGATGCTGCAGAGTGCCAAGAAGCACTTCGTAAAAAGTAATCACTTAGATCTAAAAAAAGGGCTTCATGAGAAGCCCTTTTTTATTGTTTAAAGGAATACTTAAGCTTGTCCGTCAAACGTGATGTTTGCACTGGCATGCAATAGACGATCACCGCCTTCTTCGGACAACTTGATTTGTAAACGTAAGTCGTTTGGAGAGTCGGCGTGTTTCAGCGCATCTTTATAGGTAATCTGCTTAGCTTTGTACAAATCGAATAAGGCTTGATCAAAGGTTTGCATACCGAGTTCACGAGAACGCTTCATCAGGTCTTTAATTTCGTGGATTTCACCTTTACGGATCAAATCGGAAATTAACGGTGAGTTAATCAAAATCTCAATTGCAGCGCGACGTGAATTACCGTCAGGTGTTGGAATTAACTGCTGAGCAACCATCGCTTTAAGGTTTAAAGACAAGTCCATAAACAATTGGCTATGACGGTCTGCTTCAAAGAAGTGAATAATACGGTCGATGGCTTGGTTGGCGTTGTTGGCGTGCAGCGTTGCAAATACCAAGTGACCTGTTTCAGCAAAGGCAATCGCATAATCCATGGTTTCACGGGAACGAATCTCACCAATCAGGATCACATCGGGTGCTTGACGTAAGGTGTTTTTCAGCGCGATTTCAAAAGAGTCCGTATCAATGCCCACTTCACGCTGGGTAATGATACAGCCTGCATGCTCATGAATAAATTCAATTGGGTCTTCAATGGTAATGATATGACCTTTTGAGTTTTGGTTACGGTAACCAATGATCGAAGCCAAAGAGGTCGATTTACCCGTACCTGTTGCACCCACAAAGATGATGATGCCACGTTTGGTCATGGCTAACTCTTTGAGTACAGGCGGAAGTTTTAACTCATCCATTGTTGGAATTTGCGTCTCAATCCGACGTAAAACCATACCTGGCATATCACGCTGTTGAAATGCACTGACACGAAAACGTGCAGTTTTATCCCGATTCATAATCGCGAAGTTGCACTCACGTGTGTCTGCAAATTCTTTACGCTGTTTTTCACTCATAATTGAGTTGAGCAGTTGTCCCGCGACATCACCCGTCAGCTTACCCTTAGCCACAGGCACAATTTGACCGTTAATTTTCATGGAGGGCTCAACATCAGCGGTGATAAATAAATCTGACGCTTTTTGTTGAATCATATAATTGAGTAAGTCGTTAAAATCCATATCTCTACCCCAAATCCATTGTTTTCTTATAAGAAGGTTTCAGGTTGCTTGGCAGCTGTACGTGCGGTCTGTGGACTGATCACTCCTTTGGTGACCAAGTTTTTCAAACTTTGATCCAGTGTGGTCATACCGTAGTTTGCACCAGTCTGAATAGCAGAATACATCTGTGCCACTTTGTTTTCACGAATTAAGTTACGAATGGCAGGAATACCAATCATAATTTCATGCGCGGCAACACGGCCACCGCCATTTTTCTTGAGTAAGGTTTGAGAAATCACGGCTTGTAGCGATTCAGACAACATGGCACGAACCATGTCTTTTTCTTCAGCAGGGAATACGTCAATCACACGGTCAATGGTTTTTGCCGCAGAGGTGGTATGTAGTGTACCGAAGACCAAGTGACCCGTTTCAGCGGCAGTGAGCGCCAAACGAATGGTTTCAAGGTCACGCATCTCACCCACGAGGATAATATCGGGGTCTTCACGGAGTGCAGAGCGCAGTGCTTCGTTAAAACCATGTGTATCACGGTGCACTTCACGTTGGTTGATCAAACATTTTTTTGACTGGTGTACAAATTCGATTGGGTCTTCAACTGTTAAGATGTGGTCATAGCGGTTATCGTTAATATAATCGATCATTGCCGCCAAAGTGGTAGATTTACCAGAACCAGTAGGCCCCGTTACTAAAACTAAACCACGTGGCAATTCACACAACTCTTTAAAGGTTTGTCCTAAACCTAAGTCTTCCATGGTCAGGACCTTAGAAGGAATGGTACGGAATACTGCACCTGCACCACGGTTTTGGTTGAATGCGTTCACACGAAAGCGAGCAATGCTTGGCACTTCAAAGGAAAAGTCCGTTTCTAATTTTTCTTCGAAATCACGACGTTGTTTGTCATTCATGATGTCATAGACTAGTTTATGCACTTCTTTGTGTTCTAACGCTGGTAAATTGATACGACGAACTTCACCATCGACACGAATCATCGGTGGCATACCTGCAGATAAGTGTAAATCTGATGCCCCGTTCTTAGCCGAAAAGGCTAGTAATTCTGTGATATCCATTATTTCCCCGAGTTCATTTAAATGCTAATTATTTTGATAGAATAATAAGGCTTTCAATCAACTTAACCAACAGTTTGTTGAAAGGCAAAGCAAAAAAGATGACCGAAATGAGACCCTCGTCAATGAATATCTTGCAAAATTCACGTCAACACGTGTTATCCCAAATTCAACAGGCCTGCGAAATTTCAGGGCGTGGCGTAGAGTCTGTAGAACTTTTGGCGGTTTCTAAAACACATCCGAGTGAAGTGTTACGAGACATGTATGCTTGTGGTCAACGCGCCTTTGGTGAGAACTACTTACAAGAGGCTTTGCAGAAGATAGAGGCGCTACAGGATTTAGAGATTGAATGGCATTTTATTGGGCATGTACAACGCAATAAAACCAAACATTTGGCTGAAAAGTTTGCATGGGTGCATGGGGTTGATCGTTTAATTATTGCAGAGCGTTTATCGGCGCAGCGCCTGATAATGCAACCACCATTAAATCTTTGTCTACAGGTCAATATCGATGCTCAAGACAGCAAAGATGGCTGTCAACCTAGCGAGGTTGCTGAGTTGGTAAAAAGTATCAGTCAGTTGCCTAACATCAAACTGCGTGGTTTGATGGTGATTCCTGCACCGAACAATACTCAAGCCTTTAAGGCGGCGAAAGTGTTATTTGACCAAGTAAAAGAGCTGCATGTTCACCCTGAAAACTGGGATACCTTAAGCATGGGTATGTCAGGCGATATGGTCGATGCAATTGCAGCTGGGTCGACTATGGTTCGCGTTGGAACCGCCTTGTTCGGAGCGAGAGATTATTCACAGCATTAAGTCTAAATAGGGATTCTTGAGCTTAAAGGCAGTGAGAAGCGCTTAACTTACAATTATATAAAACTAATAGGCTGCTGAAAAAAATAGGCTTAATTTAAACTCATGAATTGAACCGTCTATAGATTAGACAGATGAACAATGATTGCCTGACAACGATAAAAATTGCATTTAGGATGAAGCCAAAATGAAAAAACTCTATTTATTTATCTCCCTGCTTTTAAGCTTATTTGTAGCAGCTTGTAGTAGTACAAATACCAAAATGAGTGAGATGAGTGCGGAAGCTACGGTTCAGAATGCTCAGGTCGCTAAAAGTGAAAAATTAGGCACCAAGTGGGGCGATGAGATTAGTTCAAACGTCACGGAAGTCAATTTAAAACGTTTATCCAGTAGCCCAATTGCTGAATCACAAGTTCGCTATGCCAGCAAAAAATACGTGGGGAAAGCCGTGAACAGCCTGTCATTAGCCGCTGGAAAAATCAGTTTTTCGATTGTAGATGATGCACAGCGTCCACTGCCTTTATTTCGAGATGGTCAGCAGTATTATTTATCTGGCAAAGATGGACAAAGTTATCAACTCAAATACCAAAACCATAGCAATAGCACATTTGAAGTGGTTGCCAGTGTCGATGGTTTAGATGTTATTGATGGACGTGCAGCATCACGTAGCAATTCAGGTTATGTGCTTCGTCCACAGGGGGGGTTGATTATTGAAGGCTTCCGTAAGAGTGACTCTGCGGTGGCATCTTTTACCTTTAGTCGACCTGAAGATGCCTATGCTGCAAACTCAGATCATGGTTCCATCCAAAATACAGGTGTGATAGGTACCGTGATCTACCCGCTACAGTCTGTGGCGACTACAGACAAAGCCGCAGATGCATCTAAATATGCACCTCCACCAAAAGCATTCCCAGCGGATTAAAGCATTCGTTTGGATCTCACAGGGAGCATTTACATCAAGTAGGATGCTCCCTTTATTTCTAACCGAGAGATGGTGTCTTAAAACAAATCAAACTTTGACATTTCAAAAATGTGAAATTATCCGACCACCTCAATAGTACTGGCACCTGCGCCCAAAGCTTTAACTTGGATTTGTACAGGAATACGTTCATGCATTTCTTGGATGTGTGAAATCAGCACCACTTTACGACCTTGATTCTGTAATTGGTCGAGAGCATTCATGACCATGTGCAGGGACGATGCATCTAAAGTTCCAAAGCCTTCATCAATAAATAGAGATTCGATTTTCATTGACCCTGAGGCCATATTGGCAATGGCAAGAGATAGGGCAAGGGCAGTCAGGAAAGACTCACCGCCAGAAAGTGATGCAACGGAGCGGGTCTCTCCATCCATATCATGATCAATAATAGCTAGACTCAGCGAATGCTCTAAACGCTTTAAGGTATAACGCTGTGAGAGTTGGTTGAGCTGTTGGTTGGCATGCTCCAGTAAAATATCGAGATTATATTGCTGCGCATAATCACGGAATTTTTTGCCTGTGGCATCTCCCATCAGACCTGAAATTTTACCCCAACGGTGTTCTTTCTGTTGTATCGCTTGAATCTGATCTGCAAATTGTTTTTGTTTGGCGACATTTTGATGATGCAACTCAAGTTTGAGTTTGAGTTGATCACGTAGTTCAAGTTGTGTTTGCAGTGCTGTTTGATGTTCCTGCATTTGCTGTTGTAACTGTGCTGGGTCAATCTCAGGTTGATGGCCCAGATGTTCACTCAACTGCTCTTGCATAGTTTTCAATGCAGCATGTGCTTCATTTACTAGGCGTTCTGCATGCTGTAATTTCTGACGGATGTGTTGTTCCTGAGCCGAGTTAATTTGAGCCAGCGCATCTAAATCTGATTTGTGGAAATCAGGATGTGCATTGAGCCAGAGTTGAAGGGTATTTTCTACTTGGCTGGTACTGGTCTGATTCTGCTGCAACTGGGCTTTAAGCTGTTCTAGCTGATTTTTTTCTTGTTCGAATTGATGGCGCAATTGATCAAAATGCTGTTTCAGCTGTTGATAATGGCTTTGCGTCTGCTGGCGATGTTGATCGTGCTGGATGAGCCACTCATTGGCTTTGATGTCAGTTAAGCCTGTCATTTGTTGGATCAATTGATTGGCTATTTCTGTATTTTGCTGTCCTCTTTGTTTGATCTCACTGAGCTGTTTGTTGGTTTCAGTGATGTGCCTACTGGTATTTTCGATATTCAGTTGATTGGTCTTCAACTGTTGCGTGGTTTGATCGCGTTGCTGATGCCATTGTTCCAGCTGTTCCAGTTGTTGTGAACGGGTATTTAGGCGTATCAAGATTTGCTGAGCGGTTTGGGTGGTCTGCTGTTGCCAAGCTATTTTTTCAGCTTCAGATAAACACTGCACGATATGCTGAACTTGGTTGTGCAAACCGTTCGCTGTTTGTAGTAAATGTTCAATCTGTTGAATGTTTTGGATGCATTGTTGCTGGATTTTAATATTGTGTTGGAACTGCTCAGACTGTTGTTTGAGTTGTTGCAAATCCGAGTGATATTGTTGAGCCATTTGCGTGAACTGAGTCTTCAATTCCGATGCTGTTAGGGTGAAGTCGAGTGTCATATTTGCTGTTTGACTGTGTTCGATTAACACGTGTTGCAAAGTACTAATTTTTTCAGAAAGTTGCTGAATTAGAGTTTGGCGTTGTTCTATTTCAGTATTCAGTTTAGTCAGCTGTTGCTGCGCTTGTTGCCAGCCATCAAAGCAATTTTGTTCTTTCAGTGTTGCCTGTTGTTCCTGCTGTTTTTGAAGCTCAAACAGGGCCTTTGAGAGCACAGTATCTTCCACTTTATAAGGATGTGAGGTACTTCCACAGACTAAACAGGGTTCGCCGTCTTGGAGGGCCGAGCGTAAATCTTCGATATTTTCAGCATGCAAAAGTCGCTGCTGTTGCAACACCTGTTGTAGCTGGATGCGTTCACTTTTGGCAGATTGAAAGACTTGTTCAGCTTGTCGACTATTGTGTTGTACGGCTTGAAGCTGTGTTTTGGCGTTGTTGAGCAGTACTTGCTGTTCTGTAGCCTCAGCTTGTAAGTCAAAAAACTGCTGAATTTTTTGCTGAATCAGCTCGAATTGGCTGAGTTGATTGATTTTGAACTCGCGTTGCTGTTGTGTCTGCGCAACTTTTATTTCAAGCTGTTCGATCGTCCCGAACTGTTGAATCGACTGCTGTAATTGTTCTTTTTCTGATGCTAGCCGATGTTCCGCTTGAGCACGTGGCCCGAGCTGATGTTCAATTTTTTGATATTGATGAATGAACTGTTCTAGCTGTTGAGTATGGGCGCTGAGACCTTTGTCTAAGTTTACAAACTGTTGTGAGCTTTCCAGTTGCTGCTTACACTCGGTTTGCTGTCGATCAATGTGTTGGATCTGCTGTTCAAGTTTTTGTTGTTGCTGAGTTAGGGGCAGCTTAGACTGCTCTAAAGCATGCCATTTTTCCTGAACTTTCTTAAATTCAGCCCCAATAAAATCACGTTCTTGAATACATTTACGCACCTCATTCAATGCATCATGATGGGTACTTTCAAACTGTTGTAGTTCATTCACTGCTATTTCAGCTTGAGTAAATTGGGCTTTTTCACTTTCAAATTTAAGCTGTAAATGATTGAACAATTGTTGCTGTTGTTGAATACGCGGTGTCAGTTGCTGCACCGTTTGCTGTAACTGTTGTTGCTGGAAGACCACAGCACGAATTTCTGAAAAGATCTCCAAACGAGCCAAGTGTTCGCGCTCAGGAGCTAAATCTTGTTGTAACTTGCTTTGTGTATCGAAGAGTTGTTGTTTGTTGATGATTTCACTGTCGAGTTTATGTTTGCGTTCAAACCATTGTTGTTGTTTTTCTAGTTGCGACTTTTGAGCTTCAAGCTGTTTATAATCCCTGTCACACTGCTGAAACTCTGTCGATAATGCAGTGACTTGTTCACCAGTTAATAGTTCAATATGACCCAGTACATTTTCGAGTTCTTTGCGCTGCGTGGCGACGGATTTGGTTTTCTCATAAGCCAGTTGACCAATTTTCCCAAAAATAGCGGAATTGGTTAGATATTCCAGCAATTCGCCGCGTTCATTGTCCCGTGCTTTTAAAAAAACGGTGACCTCAGATTGGGCCAATAAAACGGCACGAGTAAATTGTTCAAAACTGAGCTGTGTGATGCGTTTAATATTTTCATCGACGGCTTTGGCTTTATCCGCAACCACAACACCATCGGTGACACATTTTAAAGAACGTTGCACACTTTGTAGTTTGCCATCGGCTTTTTCACGCGAACGTTTTAATTCCCAACGCGCGATATAGCGCTTTTGGTCTTGTGCAATAAAGCAAAGCTCGGCATAACCATGTGCAGTGCCACGACGCAGAACGGTCAATGGGGAGTTGGTGAGCAGCTCTGAGCCATCGACATCTTGAAGTTTCCCATCACTGTCTTTTAGTCGTGGAATACGGTTAAACAGGGCCAAACACATAGCATCTAAAATGGTGGATTTACCTGCGCCTGTTTTCCCCACAATGGCAATCAGACCTGCACTGGCTAAGGGATCACTTTCAAAATCAATCAAATGTTCGCCAGAAAGTGAAGCAAGGTTCTTAATTCGAATCGATAAAATATTCATACTAAACCTTTAAGCCTCGTGTTCATCTGCAAGGCATTGTTCTGCTTCACGCATTAAGCTCATAAAATCGTTCAACACTTCTGCATCATTGTGATAACCCTGTTTTTCCCAAATTTGCTGAAACAGTTTTTCTGGTGTAGGCGGTTCTAAACTTACTTTAGCGGGTGCATTGGGGTCTTGCTCAGTCGCTAAATATTGACGTGAAATACGGACTAAACGATAACGGTCTTTGGGTAGAGCCTCTTCGAATTGTTGTCTTAAATTGGGCTGCGGTGGAACAGTAGTATGGTATTCAATATCGACATATTCACGTTGATCAATCTCTGGGATGGCACTTTGAGGCAGTGCTTGCAGCTTTTCCAGTACTTCATTGAGTTCACCGCGTATCTTATGCAGTTGAATACTTCGTGGTATTGCTAAAACATTCAATTGAAAACGGGATGAATCGTTTTGTGTGGGATCAAGTGTCACTTCAACAATCTGATGTTTATAGTTAATTTCACTAAAAGATAGTGGAATCGGGGAGCCACTATATCGGATATGCTCTTCACCGACTTTTTGAGGTTTATGCAAATGCCCGAGTGCCACATAGTCAATGATTTCATCAAATAATGTCGTGGAGAGTGCTTCTTCATTCCCAATCACAATAGGCCGTTCAGAGTCTGAGGTTTCGCCGCCTTGCATATGTGCATGAGACATTAAAATCAGGGCTTGATCTGCTGTTTTGCGGGCTTTGGCCACGGCAATCAGTTGTTGATGCAAATAGGCAATCGCGTTTTGGCTATTGGTGGTGTGTTCATTAAAGCCTGTAATTTCAGCAGGACGCAAAAAGGGCAGACTCAGACACCATGCCACAGTATTTTGTTGCTCATCTAAAATCGGGACCAATAAGTGCTCAAGATCAATCTGTTGTTGGCTATTTTTATGAATCACTCCCACCGCTTTGGCATTGTATTTGGCCAGTAAGGGTTCAACTTGTTCAATGCGGTAGCCTGAGTCATGGTTGCCTGCAATCATCAGGGTTTGCATATGCGGTGCACGTGCATGCGCATCCGCTAAGAACTGATAGAGTTGCTTTTGTGCGGACGATGAAGGGTTGATGACATCGAAAATGTCTCCTGCAATCAAAAGCGCATTTGGCTGTCTTGCACTGATTTGTTCCAGTAACCATGCTAAAAACTGTTCATGTTCATACTGACGGGAATGGTTATAAAAAAACTGTCCCAAATGCCAATCAGATGTATGAAAAAAACGAACAGCCATAGATACCCCAAGCTCAAAGCGCAATAGAGCTATAAGCTAACATAAATCAAAATTATGCGATGGATAATTGTCGCTACGACGACAATCTTTGACCTGATAGTTGAGTGCCTATTTTTAAGTTGAATTGCACAGAAAAACTATTGAGCGATTATGTGAAAAAGAATGTGATGGGTTTATTTGATTAACACCATAGTAAAAAGATAAATTTTGATTAAAAAATGTTCTTTTAATGGGGTATTATGTAATTCTGTGAAATTGTATATCGTGTCGAAGTCGTAAATGAAATGTGAACATCGATCACGGATTCAATTTTGAGACTTTATAAGAATGATTTATGCAGAATGTCTAAAAAATAAGTTATGCCTTGAATAGGACAGGGTATAAGGAGAACATAACTATGTCTGATTCTATTTTCAGTTCGCCTCGTATTGTTAATGATCTGGTGTATAAGACGCTGATTGAATCAACACTTGCTATTCCTTGGAGTATTGATTGGGGTACCAAAAAGTTTAGTTATATTGGCCCACAAATTGAAAAAGTGCTGGGTTGGAAGCAAGACTCGTGGAGAACAGTCGAAGATTGGGCGATGCGAATACATGAAAATGATCGTGCATGGGTGGTTGATTTTTGTGTGGCGCAGTCAATTTCTGGGGTTGATCATGAGGCGGATTATCGCGCACTGACCATAAATGGAGAATATATTTGGATTCGCGATGTGGTGCATGTAGTGCGAAAACCCAATGGGGAAGTCGATAGTTTGGTTGGATTTATGTTCGATATTTCGGAGCGTAAAAAACAGGAACAAGAGTTAGAAATACTGAAAAAACAACTGGAAGAATATTCGTATCAAGACGGTCTGACGGAGATTGCCAACCGTCGCTTCTTTGAAGATAGCTACCAACGTGAGTGGCTCAATGCCCAGCGTGAACAGCAACCTTTGACCCTCATCTTATTGGATATCGATTATTTTAAACAATACAACGATCATAATGGTCATATTCTCGGTGATGCTTGTCTGAAACAAATTGCACAAATACTGAAAAAAAGTGTCTCACGACCACGTGATTTGGTCGCACGTTTTGGCGGGGAAGAGTTTATTTTGATATTGCCTGATACAACACAAGCGTCTGCAATTGAAGTGGTGGAGCGTATTTTACAGAGTATCCGTACCGCTGATATTTGCCATAGCTCATCGCCATTGGATCAGCGTTTATCGGTCAGTTTAGGGGTGAAGACCATTATCCCAACGCAAAAAAATGACAAAATGGCCTTTTTAAAAGAGGTCGATCAGAATCTCTATTTGGCCAAAGAGCGGGGACGTAATGGTTATGTCATTCAGGATGCAGAAGACGTCCAGCACTTAAACTCATATTAACTTTTAAGGGTTTCTTGATCTATTGAGGTGGGGGAGCACTGAAAAATCAGTCCTCAAAAAAATAAAGACCGACGATTCGAGTGATGATGAAATCGTCGGTCAAAGAAAACTGCTTCACGCTTAAATGTCGGCTGCTGACAACATTTAAATTTGGAGCCAATCTTATTGCTCTAGGAAAGGTCACCGTACGTATTGTGGATGCCGGTACAATGTTGACGGTTGCTGCGACCTTGTACCCTATTTAACGCACATCAACTTCGATTGGTTGACATGAAAATGAAAAAAAACTGAATTTTTTTTATAATGATTTTTTGGCTGGGTTTAAAGTAGCGCTATGATTTCGCTAACACGATATTTTCTCTGGTTTTTTTTCATATGTTTTGTCTTTAGTTGTGTCTGTGGTGTGCTCGCTGCACTACTTCCGACAGGGATGGGAGCTGTATTAACGGCTGTACCTTATTTGGTGGCCATGATTTGGGTTTTACTTAAATTTATTAAGCAGCAGCGCCGTGCGCCAAGCCAAGCAGAGCGGAAGAAATTCACTTTAGGTTTTAGTCTAATTTTTTGGAGCTATAACTTTGCCTTTCTCATGTTAGGTTTATTTATCTTTGCGCAAGGAGATGCTGAAGTTTGGCAAAACTTTATGCTCTACGTCCAACAACCACAGTTTATCAGTATGGTGGTGATTCTGATTTTATTGATTGCGATTCCGCTGTATGTGCTGACTTACTGGTTTTATGGCAAACAAGCGGAGCGTATGGCAGCAAAAATGATCGATCAATCGTAAAGCTTTCCTCTAAATGCTATAGTTTGAGCAAAAGCATCATTTGAGATCACGCTATGCAAAAAGAACGTGTATTGGTGACAGGAGCAAGTGGTTTTATTGGTTCAAACTTGCTCGATTATTTATTAGAAAAAGATTATGAAGTGATTGGCTTAAGTCGACAGAAAAATTTGCCTAAAATTCACCCACATTTGACTTGGATTCGAGCTTTAGAAGAACTCAAGCATGATCGCATTGATTATGTGGTGAATTTGGCTGGGGAAAGTATTGCTCAGGGACGTTGGACAGATGCCCGCAAGCAAAAGCTGATCGCCAGTCGTGTTGAAACCACGACAATACTCTATCAATATCTCGCTAAAAGAAATATTAAACCGAAATGTATTATTTCAGGTTCGGCAGTGGGCTATTATGGCATCGATCCGACTGAACAATGGTCAGAGTGTTGTAATGAGCAGTCAGCGCCGCAGTCTATTTTTATGTCAGAGTTGTGTCAAAAATGGGAACAATCTGCACGGCAAGACACGTCGCAAAATACCAAAATTATTCGTTTAGGTGTGGTCTTTGGACGAGGGGCTGGCATTTTGCCGCAAATGTTGTTTCCGATCAAAATGAACTTATGTGGGCGTATCGGTTCGGGGCGGCAACCTGTGGTCTGGGTGCATATTCAAGATGTGCTGCGAGCGATTGAGTTTTTAATGTTGCATGAAACCACTGCACAAGTTTTTAATGTCATCAGTCCAGAAAAAGTCACCCAGTCAGCATTTGCACAAACCGCAGCGCAAATTCTAAAACGTAGACCATTACTTTCTTTACCAGCTTTTGTGCTGAAGTTACTTTTAGGCGAGCAGTCTCAATTGGTGTTGAATGGTCAATTTGTTCGCCCCGAAGCATTGAAAGCACAGGGGTTTGAGTTTAAATATCCCACTTTAAAAGAAGCCTTGATCCACATTATTCAACCGCAAAATTTAGCCAAGTAGCGTTTGATCAAGCAAAGCTTACCAAACGCTCAGGGCTATAGGCGCTGGCGTCAACCGTTAAGCTTTGCTCCAACATCAATTCGCGTAGCAGTCGTGCAGATGCAGGCCCCATACATAGACCATTTCTATAGTGACCGAAGTTTGTCCAGAGATTGGCTATTTCAGGGAAGGGGCCGATATAAGGAACACCCGTTGGTGAACTTGGGCGTAGACCTGCCCAATGCTTCACAATTGGGAAATCTGCCAGCTCAGGCACCATATCCAAACAGGCTTTATAAATATTTTGCTGGGTTTGTAGCGAAGGGCGTTGGTCAAAACCGACATCCGCCATGCTTGAACCACAAACGATATGACCGTCCAAACGTGGAATCAGATACATAACCTGATTCATACACATGGTTGGTAGCCAGTTTTCAGGGGTTTTAAACAGTAACATTTGCCCTTGTACGGGGTTCACTGGAATGCTGCACTGGAGTTGTTCGGACCAGTGCTGTGACCATGCGCCTGTTGCAATCACCACATGATCTGCATGGTAGCTTTGTCCATCAGCAGTTTTTATCCCTTGAACTTGCTGATTGACTATGTCAAAGGTATGTACCCACGCTTGCTCATGAAAGGTGACTTGTGGCTGCCGTTTGAGGTATTCCACAATTGACTTGAGCAGTCGTGGATTACGGACGTTAGCCAATTGCGGAAAATGGATGGCTTGTTGAAAGCGCGTCGAAATGCGGGAATTGACCTGTTCCAGTTGCTCACGTTGCAAAAGCTCACAATGCTGCATCGGTTCTTGGTGTTGATCTTTATAATTTAGGCCAATGTCAAAATCAGCTTCATCAAAAATCAGCATACCTGTTTCGTGGATTTCAAAATCTATCCCCGAAACCGGACTAATTTTTTCATTCCATGCTTGATACATGCTTTTGCCATATTTGGCGAGGTCATTGACACTTTGTGGATAGCGCCATGGGTACATCGGGGAGAGAATCCCTCCACCTGCCCATGAAGCCGCTTGCCCCGCTTGTTGTTGATCAAAAATCTCAACAGAACAACCGTGTTCAATCAGCTCAAGCGCTGTCAGTAAACCACTGATTCCCGCGCCAACGATGGCAATATGCATTGCAACTCAATCCTTCTAAACGCGCTGTTATTTCATATCTTTTAGTTTTAGTGCAGCTTCTTCTGCAAAATAGGTCCAGATGCCATCTGCACCCGCGCGGCGGCAGCTCATCAGTGATTCAATAATCACGCTGTCCGATAACCAGCCGTTTTGGATGGCCGCTGCGAGCATGGCATATTCGCCACTGACTTGGTAAACGAAAGTCGGCACACCGAAGTTGTCTTTGACTTCACGGACAATGTCCAAATACGGCATACCCGGTTTCACAATCACCATGTCAGCCCCTTCTTGAATATCAAGGGCAATTTCATGTAATGCTTCTGCGCGGTTGCCGACATCCATTTGATAGTTGTATTTGTTGCCACCTTTGAGGTTGCTGGATGAACCGACCGCATCACGGAAAGGGCCATAGAAGCTCGACGCGTATTTTGCCGAATAGGCCATGATTGAGGTGTAGATATGACCATTGGCTTCAAAGGCTTGGCGAATCGCACCGATACGACCATCCATCATGTCACTTGGTGCAAAGACATCTGCTCCAGCTTCAGCGTGGCTTAACCCTTGTTTGATCAGTGCTTCAACGGTTTCGTCATTGAGTACATAACCTGTGTCATCTATGATGCCGTCTTGACCATGCGTGGTATACGGGTCAAGCGCGCCATCGGTAATCAGCACCATTTCAGGTAATTCTTTTTTGAGCAGACGTAGCGTGTTTTGAACCACACCATCTTCACGCCATGCTGCTTCGGCACTTAAGCTTTTATCTTCTTGGGGAGTAACTGGAAATAGCGCCAGTTTCGAGACGCCAAGTTCAAGTAAACGTTCTGCTTTTTTTAAGAGTAAGTCCGCAGATAGGCGTTGAACATTCGGCATACTGGGAATGTCTTGCGTTTGGTTTTGTCCCGGCAGTACAAATACTGGATAGATAAGATGATCTGTCGTTAAATGGGTCTCGCGAACCATAGAGCGCAGATGTTCATTTTTACGAATACGACGCATGCGAGTAGCGGGGAAGGCGGGACGATTGAACGTATAGGTCATACAAATCTCGATAATCGGTATTAAACTAGGTCAGTATTGTAGACCTATCTTATGGCTTTGGGCACATATTGACGGGTTTTTATTGTTTTAAGAGTGAAGCAGATTGTTATGAGTAGTGGTGAAAAAAGCTGGACGGGCAGCATACACTTAGGAGCAAAAGTGGATATAGATGTAGTTTTTGAGCAGTTGGTTAAGGCTTTTAATGCGTCGCCATTTTTTAAGCACAACACCATGACTATGCGAGTCGTTGATGGGCAAATTGAAGCCTATATCGATATGCAAGATTACTTAATTGGCAATGTTGCGTTCCAAATTTTACATGGTGGCGTGGCTGCAACGGTTTTGGACAGTATTGGTGGCATTGTAGCGATGGGGGAGCTGTATAAAAAAGCGGAACCTGACACGATTGCGGACACCATTAAAAAAGTATCCCGTTTAGCTACAGTGGATATGCGAGTTGATTATCTCGCGCCGGGACGTGGAAAATATTTTATTGCCCGTGCTGAAACCCTAAGATTAGGGCGAAAAGGCTGCACCATGCGCATGACTATGGTCAATGATGAAGGCAAATCGATTGCCACAGCGATTGCTTCTTATGCTTATTAGTTTTAAATTAATTAAGTAGTTAATATTCAAATGAAATTTATAGCATCTAATAGGAAGTTGGATGCTGAAAACTAAAATAGACTGAGCAGTTACAATTTATTTTCTCAAAATGTGATTATTTGCTCTTAGAATGCATCAAATTTTATTGTGACTTTCTCATCGACACCAATGCAGACAATACTTGTCTGATGTCCTTTTCGTAGGGATGATGCCGGCTGACCAAGTCTGTTAGATTTAGGAAAAATCAATGACAGATGCCCCAAATACACTGCCAGATACTGATCCAGCCGATCAAATCAATGATCAAGCACTGAAAGCTAAACGTAAGAAAAGCTTAGGTTTCGTAGCTGTGATCCTGATCATTGTTGCCATTTTATTCTTGATTTGGAAACTGTTCTTTAACCATTCGGTTTCAACTGATAATGCTTATGTGGGCGCAGAAACGGCCTCGATTACCTCTATGGTGACAGGCCAAGTTGAAAAAGTGTTGGTCAGTGACACGCAAACTGTAAAGCAAGGCGATGTGTTGGTTTTGGTCGATCATCGTGATGCTGAAATTGCTGTAGCCCAAGCTCAGGCCGAATTACTTAAAGCGCAGCGCCAGTATAAACAAAGTGCGGCCAACAGTAGCTCTCTAAACTCGCAAGTCTTTGTAAGTGATGACGCCATTCATAGTGCTGAAGCACAAGTGGCTAAAGCCAAAGCGGAGTTGGATAAAGCGCAAGATGATTTGAACCGTCGTCAGCAGTTGAGTGCGACAGGCGCGATTTCTAAAGAAGAATTAAGCACAGCACAAGCTGCTTTAAATAATGCACAAGCGGGCTATAACTTGGCGCAAGCGGGTTGGGCGCAGGCTATAGTCAAACTACTTTATTATTCATACAAGATTCGAAAAAAACTCGAAATAACTCATCGACTGAGTCGATCAACCATTCTTTACGCTTACGTTTAACCCATGCCCACATGTGTTCTATAGGATTTAAATCAGGGCTGTATGCAGGAAGCCAAAGAATTTTATGCCCTTGTTGTTCCAATAACTCCTGAATATCTGCTCTTTTATGAAATGCTGCATTATCCATAACCACTACACTATTTTC
>CAACWN010000030.1_pt1 | contig 19454 bp, 19 predicted proteins | sample 2275671 | NCBI WGS metagenome assembly CAACWN01 (sample SAMEA5312464, study PRJEB27640) | indoor metagenome | biome: indoor environment; feature: controlled; material: polymer furnished wood metals | place: Austria | collected 2011-04-21 | reverse complement strand
GTGACCATGCGTAAAGAGAGTCTAAATAAAGATTTGATCATTAAACAGCATTGAATAGCCGTATCGGAGTAAGTTTGATTTCGACCTTGCTTGTTTTGTGGTTGTGCATACCACTGAGTCTTTGGATCAAACCAAATGGAAATGTTGCCCCGATTAATGAGAGCGCGATTATAGGAAGACCAGTTGGTTGTACGATAAGTTTTAGGAGTAGGTTTATTCATTTTGAAATTATAGGACTGAATAAACCTTATAGGCTAGGTTTGTGCAACAAAGCCCTTTCATATTGATCCGCTGCATTCCAAAATACTTCGGGGCAATCAGCTGCCCAGATTGGCATATTGGCTGATGCTGTATATTCAAGCTCTTCAATATCTTGTTTATGCGTTGAAAAATATAATGTTCGCGTAATGTAGTGATAACCGAGTTCTGAAGAATGTCTAAATTTGTCTCTACGCAAATTTTTATGCTGAATTTTTAGTTCTTTCACATTATGACGTAAATCAAAATAATACATATACAAATCCAATTTCAAATAAAGAAAATGGAGCATATAAAATTATTCAAAAATTTTATTCGTTTGATACAGAAAATGAAAAAATAATGCGTTTTTTTATAGAAAATATATCAGCATCATAAATGTATGTACTTTTAACGTGTAACACCCCCCAGTTTTAACGTGTAACAACAGAAATTTTAACGTGTAACACCGAACGAAATTTAAGCAAAAAAACATGTAACAGCCCCAATTTTTAACGTGTAACAGGCGTTTGTGCAATTTTTAGCCACTTCAAGTAAATTTTCGAATATTTAATAAATAATATCATTTAAATACAAACACTTAACTAACTAAAAGTGCTCCGCAGGACGAGCCGTAGTGTTCATTAAAATTTTCTGAAAGAAAATTTTAATGAACACGGAGACGAGATAAAAATCTTTTTTTTGCATTCGCAAAAAATGATTTTTATCTCTCACCACTAACAGCCCAAACTAACAGCAAACTAAAAGTGACTAACAGTGAGTAGAAAAAAAAGCAGCAATTTTTTTGAATATTTCAACTTTTCTCAAGTTTTAAAATTAACATGTGATATAAATTTTTATATTTTTAGTGAGAAAATATCACAATGAGTCGTACAGCATTAACAACACAAGACCACATTAATTCAATCGAATATTTTGCAATGAATAATGCTACATTCGAAAGTTCACATTATGATGTCATTCAATTAATCGAACAAAAAAAATTAGGGAAACTGAGTGATAAAGAAAAACAATTAATCAGAAAAACGTATCTATATACAAAAAAAAGAAAGACGTATGATAATAAACTTCTTTTTATATCTAAAAAAGATCCAAAATCGATCACAAAAATAGAACGCGATATTTTAGATTATAGTTATTTCGGAGAAGTTGTTCCACCAGTGCTTGAACATTATTTTTTAGCTGAAAAAATGTTAGACAATTATATGTCAAAATTACCCGATGATATAAAAATAAAAATCCATCAAAACATCTTAGACACGGATGATGCTTTAGAAAAGAAACAAAATATTAAAAAGAGAAATAAGGATAATCATCAAAAATTTTTTATTGGTGGGACATTATTGTCGCTTCTTAAATTAAATAATAATGATGATGATCCAATCGATATATTATTTGAGATCATGAAACTCTATTTAATGCATGATTATTTTGAGAGAAAATCATTTAACACTGAAGAGATAAATGAATTTAGTACTTCAGAAACTGGAAGAGAATTTAACAACAAAAAGAATTCAATTTTACTCAATTTAAATAATCCATTCTTAATTTACGATGAGTAAATAAAAAAACTAACAGAAAAAGCAGTATGCGTTAATAGCCGACCTTTTTTTCAGGGTCGGCTAAGCCGTGTGCGTTTTTAAAAATTTAACTCTCTTACTTTATAATAATATTTTTTTAAAAATCACTTTACAAAAAACCATTTCTAATTTAATGAATATCCATCTAAACAAACTTAAGATTATTTTACTGATATAATAAATTAAAAAATAAACCTTTTTTTTGTTTTTTAAACTTTTCTCATCTTTTTTTTAAACATTTTGATAATGTGCATATTCGGTTTTTCATTTAATTACCAGCTCACCCTGAAAATGAAAAATTTATCAATTGATGGGAGGATCGATGAACTTCAAAATTCGGTTTGAATTATCTGAATATGTAAAAAAAGTAAAAGCTAATGGTAGCTGCACTTTTTCTGGTAACAGTACGAAAAATTCACTTAGATTTATATTTAAAAAGCACAATTTAAAAGCTAATACAGTTTACCCGTCATTTGATGAAGAATACATGAATCACCAAGAGTCTTATCCTCTAGATATGAAGGTGGTGGAATGAGCACAGAGGATGCAAGATGATTGAGATTGATCGCAGAATTCGAGCTAAAGAATTTATGCAACTCCTATCCATTGGAAAAGATAAATTCTATAACATGATTAATACTGGGGATATTCAGCAACCAATTAGACTTTCTGATAAAGATGTTTTTTGGTATTCCTCGTACGTTAAGAATAAAGTTGAGGAGCATAAGCCTAAATCTGATATAGTACCCCACAATTAGTGGTCATTTTATTCCTAATTTCTCCGCTATCTCTCCCAGAGCGGGTACTTAAACGGGTAAGTAGGAAACCACATCAAAATTAATTTATATATTTTAGTAGGTTATAATGAAAATCGTCATCCTGAATAAGCCCTATGACGTCCTCTCCCAGTTCCGTAAAGATGAAGCACATATGACGATGTCTGACTTTGTCAGCGACTCTACTTTGCGCTTGGCTGGTCGTTTGGATATGGACTCTGAAGGCTTGGTATTTTTAACCGACCATGGTGGTTTGAACCAATACATCACCAACCCTGCCAATAAAAAATTTAAAACATATTTGGTTCAGGTCGATGGTGATGTCACTGAGGAAGCCCTTGAGCAGTTGCGTAAAGGTGTAGAATTAAAAGATGGTATGACTTTACCTGCTGAAGCATCTAAAGTTGAACAACCTGAGTGGTTATGGGAGCGTGATCCTCCTGTACGTTTCCGTGCGTCTGTGCCGACTTCTTGGGTCGAAATTTCAATTTGTGAAGGCCGTAACCGTCAAGTACGTCGCATGACTGCTGCTGTAGGTTTTCCTACTTTACGTTTAATCCGTACTAAAATTGGTGCAATTGATTTGGTTCAAATGGGTTTACAACCAGGCGAAACTAAAGAAATCGAACCACTTTTATACCCTGACTTTCAAAATATTCCTGCGGAAGAACCTTACCGTTCACGCTCTTATGTGAAAAAACCGGGTGGTACAGGTGGTAAGCCTATGGTTCGTAAGAACAAAGATGGTTCTGTGAAAAAGTCAGGTACAAAGCGTATTTGGCAAATGGATGATAGTGAGAAACCAAAGCGTAAAACCAATGGTACAACACGTCCAAATACGAAAGCTCCACGTGGTCGCGGACGTAATGGTCGTTGAAAATTAAGTATTTTAAAGCCCACGAAAGTGGGCTTTGTTTTATTATTTGCTATTGCTTAATGATATTTCAAGCATATTTAACTAAACTATTTATCTTGTTCGATCTAGCATTCAATCAAATATATTTAATATTACTCACTCCAACTAAAATATATGATCAGAAAATTATCAACTAAATTATTAAAGCTATTCAGCTCTACCTATATCGTTTTCTTTATTCTCACCTTTTTTATTATTATTAATATTCTTTATCTATCATTTGGTGAATGGTTAATTGAATCAAAAATACCTGAAAGCACTTTAAATTTAATTGCATCTTTACTTAGTGCATCAGCAACAACTTTTGCAGCAATAACTGCAGCCGTTTTGGTTCTAAACTGGAAAAGCCAACATAATCTTTCTCTCATTTCAAAATTGATCACTGAAATCTGGGAGCTACATGGGCAATTCACCTCTAAGATTTATGTCTTAACTTATACATTTTCAATCGAAACAAAAGAATCAGAGTACAAATACTCTTATGCTGAACTTATCGAAATAGCCGTTCCCTTACGTTCAAAAGTACAACAATTACAAGTATTGCTTGAAGGTCAAATTGATGAGAAAAATTGGGAGTTTTTACAAGATTATTTAAATTATTTAGAAATGTTTTATCCTTGGTGTAATGTAGACTTCTTAGAATTTAGAGACAATCGAACAAATTTCGATCATGAATTCAAATGTGCTAATTCAGCATTATTAAGTGTATGCAGAGAGTATATTTCATTGAAATAATTTAATAATTCAAGAATTAAATTGCTAGTAACATCCTTACCTACAGATTGAATAACAAAAAAGCCGACGCATTCGCATCGGCTTTTTCACATCATCGACTAAAAGCCGATTTTGTTAAATTTAAACAGTTTCAAGTGCAGCATTAAGCGTAGCACTTGGACGCATTACAGCATTTACTTTAGCTGTATCTACAGCATAGTAACCACCGATGTCAGCAGCTTGACCTTGAACTTGAGCAAGTTCAGCAATGATTTTGTCTTCGTTTTCAGCAAGTGCTTTCGCAAGTGGCGCAAACTTCGCTTTCAACTCAACATCTTCATCTTGTGCAGTAAGCGCTTCAGCCCAGAACTTCGCTAAATAGAAGTGGCTGCCACGGTTATCAAGTTCACCTGTACGACGTGATGGAGACTTGCCATTGTCAAGTAACTGGCCAGTTGCTTGATCTAAAGTTTTCGCAAGAAGTTTCGCCTGAGCGTTGTCTTCTTTAATGCCTAACTCTTCAAGCGATACTGCAAGTGCTAAGAACTCACCTAAAGAATCCCAACGTAAGTGGTTTTCTTCAACAAGCTGTTGTACGTGTTTAGGTGCTGAACCACCCGCACCAGTTTCGTACATACCACCGCCCGCCATTAACGGAACGATAGACAACATTTTCGCTGAAGTACCCAATTCCATAATTGGGAACAAGTCAGTCAGGTAGTCACGTAGGATGTTACCCGTTACAGAAATCGTATCTAGGCCACGCGCTACACGTTCAAGTGTATAACGCATTGCACGTACTTGAGACATGATCTGAATGTCTAAACCAGCAGTGTCGTGGTCTTTCAAGTATTTTTGTACTTTCTTGATCACTTCATTTTCGTGCGGGCGGTATGGGTCTAACCAGAAGATTGCTGGCATACCCGAGTTACGAGCACGGTTTACTGCAAGTTTTACCCAATCTTGAATCGGTGCATCTTTCACCTGACACATACGCCAAATGTCGCCTTCCTCAACATTTTGAGTCATCAACACTTCGCCAGTTTCTAGGTCAGTGATGTTTGCAACACCCGCTTCAGACATTTCGAAAGTTTTGTCGTGCGAACCATATTCTTCAGCTTTTTGCGCCATCAAACCAACGTTAGGCACAGTACCCATCGTACGTGGATCGAAGTTACCATTCCACTTACAGAAATTGATCATTTCTTGGTAGATACGCGCAAAAGTTGACTCAGGCATTACTGCTTTACAGTCATAAGGTTTGCCGTCAGCGCCCCACATTTTACCGCCACCACGAATCATTGCAGGCATTGAAGCATCTACAATTACGTCGTTTGGTGAATGGAAGTTTGTGATGCCTTTCGCCGAATCAACCATTGCAAGTGCAGGACGGTGTTCTTGGCAAGCATGTAAGTCTTCGATGATTTCTTCACGTAAAGATGTCGGTAAAGTTGCGATCTTCTCGTAAAGACCAGCCATACCATTGTTTACGTTAATGCCTAGCTCATCGAACAATTTACCGTGTTTTTCAAAAGCATCTTTGTAGTAAATTTTCACACAGTGACCGAAAACGATCGGGTGTGAAACTTTCATCATGGTTGCTTTCACGTGTAAAGAGAACAAAATGCCCGCTTCTTTACAATCATCAAGTTCTTTTTCATAGAAATCGCAAAGCGCTTTCTTGCTCATGAACATTGAGTCGATGATTTCGCCGTCTTGAAGTGCAACTTTTGACTTCAGAACAATCGTTTCACCAGACTTGGTGATGAGTTCCATTTTCACATTACGTGCACGATCTAAAGTCATCGATTTTTCACCGTGGTAGAAGTCACCTTCATCCATGTGAGAAACGTGAGTTTGAGACCATTGCTTCCACTCGCTCATAGAGTGCGGGTGTTTTTTCGCATAGTTTTTCACTGCAGCTGGTGCACGACGGTCAGAGTTACCTTCACGCAATACAGGGTTTACAGCTGAACCAAGACATTTGCCATAGCGTGCTTTAAGCGCTTTTTCGTCTTCAGTGGTTGGGTTTTCAGGATAGTCAGGAATCGCGTAGCCTTTTGATTGAAGCTCTTTGATACATGCTGTTAACTGAGCAACAGAGGCACTAATATTCGGGAGTTTGATGATATTAGTATCTGGATCTTGGGTAAGACGACCTAGTTCTGCAAGATTGTCTGGGACTTTTTGCTCTTCTTTTAGGTATTCAGAGAATTCTGCGAGAACACGTGCGGCAACAGAGATATCAGTTTTAACGATCTCTACACCAGCAGGTTTAGTAAAGGTCTCAATGATCGGCAGTAGCGAATAAGTCGCTAGCAATGGCGCCTCGTCGGTCAGTGTGTAAATGATGGTTGACTTTCCACCAGCCATATATAGCCCCTTGCGTTAGATTGAGTTTTTTAGGGTGATGAGCTTCTGGCTCAACCCCTGCGAACCGATGTGCTTGAATAAAACCCTGAAAGTATCGTCCCTCAGGGCTTTACAGTCAACGTAATATCCAGTGATAACGACATTTCGCCAGAAAATACCACTACAGCCTTCGTTTTTCAAAATCACGTCTTTCCACAAGGCTTTAGCTTTTGCTTAGCAAATAAACAAATTTTTTAGCGAAATGTGTTATTTACCTCATTTAAGTCACAACATCAGATACTTTTCACATAATACAGTCTTCAAATCCTTTTTATAGTCTTATAGCCCTACATGCATAAGCATGACTTTTCTCAGCGCTCAATTTAAATCGGCAGAGCCATTCAGCATGCTGCAGCTTAAATATTGATACATAAACCCTCTACGCGTACTCCCCCATTTTTACATTTTTAAACCTATGATTTTTATATGGTTGGTTAAACTGAATCTTTTTTCTGCAACGGTAAGGGTCAATTCAATGCTAAAAATGCTGTTTTCGCTCATTGGACTTGGTTTTTCTTCTTGGTGTTTTGCTCAAAATCCATTGAGCGTCCATGTGCTGAATTTGGAAAATGGTCTCCCTTCTGCCAATGTCAAAGTGACACTTGAAGCCCAACAAAATGATAAATGGACAGAAATCAGCTCAAGCACGACCGATGACCAAGGTCGAATCAATGATTTATATCCCAAAGATACGGCCTTACAAAAAGGTGTATACAAAGTTACCTTTAAAACGGGTGATTGGTTTCGCCAAAAAAATCAGCGCTCATTCTTTCCTGAAGTGCCCGTGGTGTTTGTAATTGATGGCTCATTAGATCATTACCATATTCCTCTATTAATTAGCCCATATGGCTATTCCACTTACCGTGGTAGTTAATGCACATAAATAAGCGCATAAAAAACCGATGCCTAAGCATCGGTTTTTTGTCTGTACAGAATCAAATAAAGTGGCTTAGGGACTAAGCTTTGAACCACTTCTCTGCTTTCGCTTGATCTTCGACTTTCAATTCAACTTCAGTCAGCTCTGAGCCAGCAGCTTTTACGTCAAAGCTCATCAACTCATCACGGCGGAATGCCAATATGCTATACGAGCCTTCTTGCTTGGCATACTTTTCTACCAGTTTCACCGTTGCTTTGAGACCATCAATCGCAATGATCACATCATGGGCAGAAAGGCCAGCTTGAGCAGCAGCACCATCACGACGTGCGCTTTGCACCAACACGCCTTCTGGCTTATCTACAAGCTTTAAACCTAACGGTAATGACTTATCATTTTTCAGGCTATAGCTTAAACCAAACTCAGGGAAAAGTTGATCCAGCGGCAACTCATCTGTGGTGTTAATTAAGTGATTGATTTGCTCAATCCAGTTGTCACCTGTCAGTTCATTACACAACTCAACAATTGTACGCTCATGTACTTGTATGCCCTTTTGCGCGTTCTCATAAAGTTTACACATAAGTGCGTCAAGACTTGAACCACGTAAGCGCAAACCTAAGTCTAAACATAGGGCAACCAAACAACCTTTGTTGTAATAGCTGGTGCCTGCATTGTTCGAGTTTTCATCCTGACGGTAAAATTTCACCCATGCATCAAAGCTGGACTCAGACACAGACTGAACAAAACGCCCCGGATTTTGCAAATAGCGATCAATCTGCGTTTTGAGTAGTTTGATATATGAGGCTTGGGAAATCACACCACTACGCAGCAAAATCAGGTCATCATAATAAGACGTGAAACCTTCAAAAATCCAAAGCAAAGAGGTATAGCCTTCTTTGTTGAGATCATAATTGACAAAGTTTTCAGGACGAATGAATTTGACCAACCATGAGTGGAAGTATTCATGACTACATAAGCCTAAGAAACGTTGATAGTCTTCAGACGGCTCTTCAGGCTCATTGGCTTTTGGTAAGTCTTCACGTGGACTAATCAAGCTGGTTGAATTTGGATGCTCCAAACCACCATAACTATTTGCTGTCGCCATCGTCATAAAGGTGTAGTTTGAAAATGGCGCTGAGCCAAACATTGAAATTTCTGTTGCGCAGATTTTTTCAATGTCTTGCTGCATACGTGCAGCATTCATGGCATGTTTACCTGACACCACAAACTCGTGTGGAATGCCATTGGCTTCAAAACCAAAACGCGTCTGCTCTGCTAACTCAAATGGTGCATCAATCAGCTCGGCATAGTTTTTGGCTTTTAAGGTAAAACGACCTTTAACGAGGCTTTTTGAAGCCATACCAGTAGCCAATTGGAAGTGTTTCAGCTCATCAGGAAGGAACAGTTCAACTTCAACTGCTTTGTCCTCTTGACCCTCCAAACCTAAGCAAGCACATGCAGGGTTTACATATAAACGGGTTTGATCTACATACGCACCGCGCACCGACAGATCATAGGCATAGACATCATACTCTACCGTAATCAGTTCATGGTCGGTATTAAAAAGACGCCATTTATTCTTTTCAAATTTTTGAATTTCTAACAAACGCCCTTCTTCATCATAAGCACGAACCGATTCTATATGCTTTGAAAACTCGCGAATGAGGTAACTACCCGGAATCCAAGTCGGTAATGAAAGTACCTGTGTTGGGTCTGCTACAAAACGTAAAGTCACGTGTATAAGGTGCTGACGATAATCGTCAAATTCGATCTGATAATGCAACATAATGGGCGATACAAAATAAAATGAAATGAGTTATAACTTAGCTTAGCATTATTTACGCCAGTTTTGCGTCACAGTCACATTTGTCTGCATTTTTGACTGGTCATTGAGGAAAAAAAGGCATAGCATTTGCAGCTGTTTTAGGTTTAAAAGTCACGGAATGGCTTGGTTAGGGAATTTCATTGAAAGCTGTCATCTACTTCATCGCTACACTCTTCGCCTTATGTTCAAGTTTCACTCAAGCGGCATTGCTAAACATTGTTCCTGAAACAGTTGAAGCTCAAGCTTGGACAGTTTTTGACAGCCAATCGGGGCAAGTCATTGCAGAGCATAATAGTCATGTTCAACGTGCACCCGCTTCGCTCACCAAAATGATGGTGGCTTATATTGCACTCAAAGAAATCAATGCAGGGAAGCTCAATAAGAGCGAAATTCTTACCGCAACACCTGTGGTCAGTACGGTGATGTGGGATGAGTCCCAAATGTACTTAAAACAAGGCGAACAGATTTCTGTGGATCAGCTTCTAGCGGGTTTAGTGGTCATGTCTGCCAATGACGCAGCAGTGACTTTAGCGGAACGCATCTCAGGTGATATTCCAAACTTTGTTGCACGAATGAACCAAGAAGCCAAAGCGCTGGGAATGACTGAAACGCATTTTCAAAACCCTGCGGGTATCACCATGCCAGAGCACTATTCAACCGCACATGATTTAGCGCTACTAGGCCAAGCCTTGGTGAATGAAACGCCAGACTATTTATACTATTCAAAACAGCAAAGTTTTAGCTACAACCAACGCTTTCACCGTGCAACCAATGTTCTGTTAAAACAAGACCCGACAGTAGATGGCTTAAAAACAGGTTATACCAAAGCAGCGGGATACAATTTAGCGCTGACAGCAAACCGCCCGACCATGAACCCCGATAATCCAAACCGTCGTTTGGTGGTCATCGTTTTAGGTACAGAAAGTGCAACAAAGCGTGCTGAAGTTGCACATAACCTTATGAATTTGTCTTATACCTATACTCGTAACGAAGTTGCACTAAAAGATAAGCAAATTATCGCTGAACTACCTGTCGTCAAATCGACATTGAAAATGTTTAAAGTGGAAAGTAAGCAACCGAAAATTGTGACTACATCACTGTACGATCAACCATATGCCATTGACTTACATGCCTTTGACCAGACCAACCAACGCATTATGCTCAATACAGGCAATGGCACCATTCAACGCATTGATCCATTAGAGTCCACAAAAACGCATTTCAATATTGAAGTGTTGCAAAACAAGCTGACCGCTCCGCTGGCTGAAGTGATGCAACTGGCGAAAGTGCAGGTCTATCAAAACAATCAGCTCATTCAAACATTCACCATTGAAGAAGATGTACAAATTGAAGAAGCCAATATTTTCCAGCGTCTAATGTTTTGGTTCAAAAGCTTGTTTCCATTTTTATCAAGCGATGAACCTAAAGTAAAAACCTATACACTCGGTTAAGTTCGAGCAGTATCCCGAGTTTTATACTTTATGTAACTTGTAAGACAATCTAATTATCAATAAATCAAGAAGATGGCATATTCAATGTCATCTTCTTTTTTTAATAATAAATAGGTTGCTTCATATGGCTGTACAAACAGAACAAGTGCCACACCATATTGTTATTATTGGCGGTGGTGCTGGTGGTCTAGAGTTAGCAACGCAACTCGGTGACAGCTTTGCAAAATCCAAATGGGTTAAAATCACCCTCGTCGATCAAAACCTCACCCACATCTGGAAACCCTTACTCCACGAAATTGCGGCAGGTACACTCAACCCAAGTGTTGAAGAAATTAATTATTTTGCACATGCTTCTAAGCATCATTATGAGTTTGTTTTAGGTCGTTTTGTCGGCTTAGATCAAGAACATAAGCAAGTAAAACTTGAAGCACGCCAATATGCCAAACAAAGCACTGAAACCACACAGTTTGAACTCAACTACGATACCTTAGTCCTAGCCGTCGGTTCGACCTCTAACGACTTTGCGACCGAAGGCGCTAAACATTACTGCCACTTCCTCGACAGTCGCCAGCAAGCTGAAATTTTCCAGCAAGACCTTCTACATTTGTATTTAGATGCACAAAACCGTCCCGAAACACGCGCACTCAATATTGCGATTATTGGTGCAGGTGCCACAGGAGTCGAGCTTGCTGCCGAATTGGTCCATGCGAAAAGTACCTTTTTTAAATACGGTCTCAATAAAATTGACCCAAACAAAGTCAAAGTGACCTTGATTGAGGCAGCGGATCGCATTCTTCCCGCCCTATCCACCAAAATGGCAACACACACACATACTCAATTGGAAAAGCTTGGCGTTGAAGTCCGCACCCATCACCGTGTTGCCAAGTTAGACAAAGACCATGTCTATTTTGCCAATGGCTCACAAATCGATGCTGATCTAAAAGTTTGGGCGGCAGGCATCAAAGCACCTGTCGTTTTAAATGCGCTTGAAGGCTTTGAAAAAGATGCGATTGGCCGTCTTAAAGTCTATGCGACTTTGCAAACCCGTTCCGACCCCAACATTTTTGCCTTTGGCGATTGTGCTCACTGCCAGCCCGCGGCCGATGAACCAGTCCTTGGCCCACGCGCTCAAGTGGCCAGTCAACAAGCGGCCTTTTTGCTTCGAGCCCTCAAAGCGCGCATTCGTAGTCAGTCTTTGCCGATGTTTAAATTTTCTGACAAAGGCTCTTTGGTTTCCCTCAGTCAATATAAAGCTGTCGGCGAGCTACTGGGCCAAGTCAATGTGCAAGGCGTGCTGGCAAAAACCATGTATGTTTCTTTATATCGACTCCATCAGGCCACCTTACATGGCTATACCCAAGCTGGGCTGATGACCGCAAAAGACCTGATGAATAAAAAAGCCGGTCCGAAAATAAAATTGCATTGAAATCTAAAAATGCGTCCCCACTAATAAAAAAACGCCATAAGAACGTGGAAAATGCAGTTTTTTTGCTAAATTTAGTCTACAAAAGCTGCTTTTCACTTTATGATATACCCCTTAAATTCTAAATGAATGGACGAAAAACATGACTGCTATCGCAAATGATCACGTGGTTTCTTTCAACTACAAATTGACTAACGCTGAAGGCGAAACGCTAGACCAATCACAAGGTGAACCACTTGCATATTTGCACGGCGCAGGTAACATCATCCCAGGTTTAGAAAATGCATTGCTAGGCAAAACTGTAGGTGAAAAATTCACTGTTACTGTTCCTGCTGCTGAAGGTTATGGCGAATACAACCCTGAACTCGTTCAAGAAGTTCCAGCGCAAATGTTCCAAGGCGTAGACAACATCCAAGCGGGTATGCAGTTCCAAGCTCAAACTGATGATGGCGTTCAAATCGTAACTGTAAAAGCAGTTGAAGGCGAAAACGTAATTGTTGATGCGAACTTCCCACTTGCTGGTCAAGACTTAACTTTCGAAGTTGAAATCGTAGAAATCCGCGATGCAACTGAAGAAGAATTACAGCACGGCCATGCGCACGGTGCTGGTGGTCACCACCACTAAGATTTAACATCTTAGAAAAAAGGGCGAAAGTTAAACTTTCGCCCTTTTTTTATTTTTGCATACTTGCTCATTCGCGACGTATTTGAAAATCTGTAAATTTTTGCTGTTCTGAAGCAAGTCCTACGATGACCACATCCGTGACTACCGCATGAGTTGGCCCGACTTTAGCGCGATTCACCAGTTCGGCAACCACACCATCACCCCCCAAAAGCAACGCTTCAACTGCACCTGAAGCCAGATTCTGTACATAACCCTTTAAACCTAAAGCAACAGCATATTGTGCAAACCAACGTCGATATCCAACACCCTGAACTTTTCCCGATATGGTCAGTTTTACTGCTTTCATACCGTATGCTCTCGGTTCACGACCGTATAAATAGCCTGACTCATTTGCTGCGCTTGTAAACCACGTTCACCTTGCTGAGCCAAAAGGTCACCTGCTTGAGCATGCAAGATCACAATTTGATGTAACGCAATGTCATCTTGCAACTGTGCTTTTAAACTGGCAATCATGCCTGCCAATACATCACCCATTCCACCTGTCCCCATCCCCGGATTACCTGCGGTACAAATCCAAAGTTGCGTATCTAAAATCAAGCTTCCCGAACCCTTAAGCACCCATTGTCCTGCATATTTTTCTTGTAAGGCATAAATAGCTGCAATACGGTCGGACTCCACCACTGAGGTACTGATACCGAGCAAAGTCGCGGCCTCCCCAGGATGCGGTGTTGCGTACACCTGCTCACCGAGTTTTACTGGCTTTTCAGCCAAAAACCATAAAGCATCCGCATCCAATACCACCTGTAAAGCACTGGTTTGAATGAGTGGAAACCATGCATCAAACTGCTGCTGAGCCCACGAGTTTCTCCCCAATCCCATACCAAAACTGACTGCATCCACATGTGCCACCAATGCTTCACGCTCTTGGAGCGACATTTGGTTAATATCGCGCAGCATAATATTCGGTGCACGAGCTAAAATTGCAGTATGGTGTTTTGCATCACACACCACCGTCACCTTGCCTGCACCCGCATGAAAGGCAGCCTCTGCAGCCAGCATCACTGCACCACCCATCTGTGCATGCCCCCCAATCACCAGTACATGCCCATAACTTCCTTTATGCCCAAAGGCTTGACGCGGTACAAGCTGCACATGCTGTGGAGCAAGTGACGCTAGAGGCTTTAATTCGCTGTCTACAGGAAGTAGTGAAATAAGCGTGACTTCCCCCGCAAAAGCCTTCCCCTGCCCAGTAAATAAACCCGCCTTTAAGCCCAGAGCCGTAAAGGTATAATCGGCGATAACTGCACAAGGTAAAGCTTGCCCTGTGTTGGCCTGTAAACCACTCGGAAGATCTATGGCAATTTTTAAACCTGTTTGACTATTGATCTGCTGAATCACTGCCTGCCAGTCTGAACTGAGTTCACGGTTTAACCCAATGCCAAACAAAGCATCAATATACGCATCATAAGGGCGTTGAAAAGCAAAACCGCTATGAATCATTATTCCCTTTTTCACGACCGCTGCATGTGCTTGTTGTAGTGATACAGACTCTCCCAAAGCAGCTGCATAAATTTCAACGTCATAACCTTGCGCGGCTAGATACGATGCAATCAAGTAACCATCACCTGCATTGTTGCCTTGACCACAACACACCGCAACGCTTTTGACCTGCTGCTGTTTAAGCCTAGGCAGCACCTGTTCAGTTGTTGCCCATGCGACTTGTTGCATCAGCCCATAAGCACTATTTTGCTGCGCGAACCAACGCCCTTCCCATGCTTGAATCTCGCTGCTGTGGTACACTTGCTGATGCATGATTTTTCCTTTGTTCTTGGTTATGACAACATCCACATCTTCCTCAAAAATCCCTGTAGATCAATATGATCCAGAGCAGCTTAAGGCTTGGATTAAAGCTGAAGCACTGGCTTTGGGGTTTTCTGATTGTGTCATCGCCAAACCAGATGCTCAAGCTGAATTGCCGCGTTTTAAAAAATATTTAGAACTTGGTTATCATGGTGACATGCATTTTCTTGCTGAAAACTTAGAAAAACGCGCAGATCCAACACTGCTTGTTCCGGGCACCAAAAGCATTATTTGTGTGCGTATGGATTATTTAGTTGCCGTTCCTAAACCACGTCTTGTTCCTTTTGCACCAAATAGCGCCATCATTGCGCGTTATGCACGCGGACGTGACTATCACAAAGTCATGCGTGGGCGTTTAAAGACCCTTTCTCAGAAAATCAAAGCCAAAGTTGGCGATTTTGAATCTCGCCCATTTGCAGACTCAGCACCCATTTTTGAAAAATCATTGGCTGAAAATGCGGGCATGGGCTGGGTCGGTAAACACACCTTACTCATTCATAAAACATCAGGCTCATTTTTTGTCTTAGGCGAACTCTTTACCTCTTTAGAGCTACCTTTTGACCAAGCCACCACCAAACACTGTGGTTCATGTAGCGCTTGTATTGATATTTGCCCGACTCAAGCCATTGTTGAGCCTTATTTATTAGATGCACGTAAATGCATTGCCTATTTAACCATTGAGTTCCAAGGCATTATCCCTGTAGAACTGCGCCGCGGTATTGGTAACCGTGTGTTTGGTTGCGATGACTGCCAGCTCATTTGCCCGTGGAATAGCTTTGCCAAAACCACACCAATTGATGATTTTAACCCGCGTCATGGCTTGGATGATATTCAACTGCTTGATCTTTGGCAATGGGATGAAAACACCTTTATGGCAAATACCGAAGGGAGTCCCCTACGTCGTACAGGCTATCAAAGCTTTATGCGTAACGTCGCGATTGGTCTAGGTAATGCACCATTTTCAGATGAAATATTGCAGCAATTACAAGCTTCTCGCCCAGAGCTTAACGATATTGTGCAAGTCCATATTGACTGGGCCATCCAAGAGCAACTGATGAAACGGCACTAAAACTTGCTTCAAACAGACTCAATCAATAAAAGTTCAATCAAACAGCCATTTGCTTGCATAATTTTATTTATTTTATCTATTTAGCTGCATTTTCAGTGTAACTCAAAATCTAAATAAATAGAATTTTGCGGCCAAATTTCCGAAAAAACGCTCAACTTTGCAACTATTTTTACAATCTCATAAAAAGATAAAATTAAAAACATAATCGGGAGATACTATTAAAACTGAGCAATAATGCCTTTTAAGTTGGCACGTTAAATGTATGATGTATACAAGTTAGAATTAAAAATGGATCCCCATTATGAACCTACGCAATGATTGGACGCGTGAAGAAATCGAAGCTTTGTATGATCAGCCTTTTCTTGATCTCGTCTTTCAAGCGCAGACCGTACATCGCCAACATTTCCAAGCCAACACCATTCAAGTCAGTACTTTATTGTCGATTAAAACAGGTAAATGTCCTGAAGACTGTAAGTACTGTTCTCAGTCAGCACGTTATGACTCAAAACTTGAAGCCGAAAAACGCATTGCTGTAGACAAAGTGATTTCAGAAGCCAAAGAAGCTTTAGCCTCAGGCTCATCTCGTTTTTGTATGGGCGCAGCTTGGCGTAACCCACATGAACGTGACATGCCTTATGTACTAGAAATGGTTAAAGAAGTGAAAGCTCTTGGTTTAGAGACTTGCATGACTTTAGGGATGCTGAATGAGTCTCAAGCTGGACGTTTAAAAGATGCAGGTTTAGATTATTACAACCATAACCTCGACACTTCACGCGAGTATTATTCACATATTATTAGTACACGTACCTTTGACGACCGTTTAAATACCTTAGAATATGTCCGTCAAGCAGGTATGAAAGTGTGTAGCGGTGGTATCGTTGGTCTAGGTGAAAAGAAAGAAGACCGTATTGGTTTATTGCAAGAGCTTGCAACGATGCCAATTCACCCAGAATCTGTGCCAATCAACATGTTGGTTCCAATTGAAGGCACGCCACTGGCAGATGTCGAGAAACTTGATGTGACGGAATGGATTCGTACCATTGCTGTTGCGCGCATTATCATGCCGCACAGCTATATCCGCCTATCTGCAGGTCGTGAAGCACTTTCTGACTCAGACCAAGCACTTGCATTTATGGCGGGTGCAAACTCATTGTTCTCGGGTGAGAAACTACTGACCACGCCAAATGCAGGCGAAGGTAAAGACCGTCAACTGTTCACCAAATTAGGTTTAGTGGCAGAAAAGCCAAAACCAACGGTGGCAGACCTTAGCCTAGATGCCATGGCAAGCTAATTCCCAAGATTTGCTAAACACAAAAAAGCCCCTTATTCAGTATGGGGCTTTTTTAATGTCTATCTATTTAACCTTCAGGCTATTTAACGCTCAGGCGACTGAGCAAAATTATGTGCCGTAATTAAAATACCATAACTGGCATTCAGATAATCACCTTGGAAAATCTCATCTTCACCATTGGCATGGCGTACGGTTAAGGTTTGTCGAATCGCGTCATAGTGAAAAGAGTCAAAACACTCTTGATGCTGACAAAGCCAGCTTAAGGTATCACTCAGATTATCATCGACAATATAAGTCTGTGCTTGAAAATTTTTAGTCATTATCTGTATACGCTAAACACTGTTATTCGTCTATTGTAAGCCGTTCTGCGTCAATTCAGTCGAACTAAGCCATAAAAAATACAGGGATTAAAAAGTGAGCCTACGCTCACTTTTCCTTAAGATGATTAGTCGGTTTTAGAATCACCGCACTTTCGGCATTCCATATGCTCTCCTATTTCAGTCATTTGTTCATATTCATAAACGTGGATGCAAAATAATTTTTTAAACAACTGAAGCATTTTTAACTCCTGTAAATGATTTTTTAAAAATTCGCTTCTTAAAATAGGTATATCTTCCTGAAATACCCACAACTCATATCTCATGAGCTATACACAGTTTTAAACATACTTTTTATAAATTTCAAGTGCCTTTTGTCGAATAACAGCATAAAGTGATAAATGGTCATTTACTTTTTTAAATGATGCTTTTCATTTACTTGTAGTTCTAAATTACATCGCTTTTAAAAATGCGGCTGAGATTGAAAGAATGCTTGATTTAAATTTGGATCAAGTTAGGATAAAAATACAATTTAATTTTCAAAACTAATTTTGAAAGCCCAGAATAGAATAAATGTATAACTAAAGCACGATAAGGATATATCAACATGCTCGGACGTATGATGTTTCAACCGCTATTGATTAGCAACCTCATTGATCACGCAGAACGCTACCATGCAGATACAGCTATTATTTCTAAAAATACAGACGGCAGTATCACTGAAACCAACTAGGCCAAAGTCGCAGCCAATTCTAAGCGATTTGCCAATGTACTCAAAGATTTAGGACTTTCGCAAAGTGACCGCGTGGCGACCATCGCATGGAACAATCATCGTCACCTAGAATCTTGGTATGCGATCTCTGGTAGTGGCTATATTTGCCATACCATCAACCCACGTTTATTTCCAGAACAACTGATTTTTATTATCAATGATGCCCAAGACCGTGTGGTGTTATTTGATAAAACCTTTGCACCACTCATTGCTGCGGTAAAAGCACATTTACCCCATGTAGAGCACTTTATTTGCTTAGATGCCGTAGATGACGCTATTGCAGAAAAAATTGCCGATGTAAAATTTTATGATGACTTGGTCAGCAAAGAGTCTGAACAATTCACATGGCCAAGTTTTGATGAGCAAACTGCAAGCTCTTTGTGCTATACCTCGGGCACAACTGGAAATCCAAAAGGCGTGCTATATAGCCACCGCTCCACCATTTTGCATAGTTTTGCCATCAGCCTACCCGATTCTCTCAATCTGTCTGCAAATGACATTATGTTGCCTGTAGTACCCATGTTCCATGTCAATGCTTGGGGTACGCCTTATGCAGCAGCTATGGTCGGTTGTACAGTTGTATTGCCTGGGCCAGGCTTAGATGGGCCAAGTTTAGTGAATATGATTGACACCTATAAAGTCACTGTGGCTTTGGGTGTTCCCACCATTTGGCAAGGTTTACTGGTAGCAGCCAAACAAACAGGCAGCCAGCTGGCAAGTATGAACCGTAACGTTGTTGGTGGTTCTGCATGTCCACCATCCATGTTAGCGGCCTTTAAAAATGACTATAACTGCGACACTATCCATGCATGGGGCATGACCGAAACCAGTCCACTCGGTTCTGCCAACCAACTTAAAGCCAAACATCAACAGCTCTCTGAACAAGAGCGTTTCAAGCTACGTCTTTCTCAAGGCCGTCCGCCTTTTGGCGTGGATTTACGTCTTACCGATGAAGAAAAAGGCAGCCATGAAATTGCCCGCGATGGTGAGCAGATTGGAAATCTACAAATTAAGGGTCACTGGATTATTGACAGTTACTTTGGTAAAGATGAATCTGCCAGAGATGGATCCGTAAATTTGAACAACTCCTATAAGTGATATTCTGCTCCTCAAATGATGTTATAAACATCAATATATGGAGTATTTTATGGCACGTAGACCAAGAAGAAATCATTCAAATGATTTTAAAGCTAAGGTAGCACTTGCTGCGATTAAAGCAGAAAAAACACTTGCTGAATTGAGTGCTGAGTTTGATGTTCATCAAAACCAAATTATTGACTGGAAAAATCAA
>CAACWN010000052.1_pt1 | contig 19487 bp, 20 predicted proteins | sample 2275671 | NCBI WGS metagenome assembly CAACWN01 (sample SAMEA5312464, study PRJEB27640) | indoor metagenome | biome: indoor environment; feature: controlled; material: polymer furnished wood metals | place: Austria | collected 2011-04-21 | reverse complement strand
TGAAGCATGAGGAAGTCTATTTGAAGGCTTACGATACGGTTAAACAAGCGAAACAATCAATTGCTGAATATTTGGATTTTTATAACACGATACGTCCTCATTCAAGTTTGAATAAGGCAACACCGGATGAATTTTATGATCAACATTTACTAAAAGTAATGGCAGCATAATTTAAATATTTAGAGCGGATTTATCACTTATAAAACTGAATTGAGTGGTCTAATTAACGGAACCACATTAAAAGTACGTAAAAACATCCATTTCATTATAAAAAAGAAAATCTTTGATGTAATATAAATCCATTAAAACTTATAGGTATTTGAAGTTTTTGACTTTAGGTACGCCATAAAAAGGATAGAAGCATGCAACAAGAAGTCATCATAGTCGGTGGTGGTATGGTCGGACTCAGTCTAGCGTTGATGTTAGCCAAACAAAACATGGCAGTGAAGCTTTTAGAGGCGATCAAATACCCAAATTATGATGATGTAAACCTTGCGCCATACCATTCTAGCTTTGATGCACGAAACAGCGCCTTGTCACGTCGCACAGTTCAAATTTACCAAGAACTGGGTTTATGGAACGCTTTACAAGAACATGCAACACCTATTTTAGAAGTGAATATCACCGAACAAGGCAGCTTTGGTAAGGCGCGTCTTAAAGCAGAACAAGAAAAAGTCGAAAGCTTCGGGCAGGTCATAGAAAACGCATGGCTTGGTCGTGTACTACTGACGGAAGTTCAAAAACAACCATTTATTGAGCTGATTGATGGTGTACAAGTCACCCAACTGACCCAAGATGCCGATATGGCATACATAGAAGCGAGTCGTGGAGAAGAACAACTGTCATTGCAAGCAAAACTTGTCATTGCTGCAGATGGACGTGATTCATTCTGCCGTAAAGCCTTAGGAATAGGTGCTTCGGAGCATGATTATGATCAAGTCGCTATTGTGACCACGGTACAAACCTCAAAACCGCACAACCATGTGGGTTTTGAACGTTTTAGTAGCTTAGGGCCATTGGCATTATTACCTCTTCCTGGAGAATACCGTCGTTCCGTGGTTTGGCCTGTGAAAAAAGGCACAGAAGGTGAATGGTTGGGCGATGAAAATGACCAGCATTTCTTAGATGCTTTGCAAGAAACTTATGGCGACCGTGCAGGAAAGTTCCAAAAAACAGGTAAGCGTTTTAGTTTTCCATTGTCACAAGTATTAGCAGAAAAGCAGGCCGTAGGACGGTTGGTGTTAATGGGCAATGCCGCGCATACCATTCACCCCGTTGCCGGGCAAGGTTTTAACCTGTGTATGCGAGATGCACACGTCTTAGTACGCTATTTGACGGAGCAAATTGCGCAAAATGCCGATTTGGGCGATGCCGAAATGCTGCAAGCTTATGAGGCTTCACGTTTGACCGATCAACAACGCGTAATTAAGTTCTGTGATTCGGTGGTACGAGGTTTTAGCAACAGTAATCCAATCTTAAAGTTTATTCGGAATACTGGTTTGGTCGCGTTTGATACGATTCCAGGCATTAAACCGCTCGTTGCCAACTATGCCATGGGACTAAAAGCATGAGTCATGTTCAAACTGATGTTTTAGATGTGGTGATTATTGGTGGTGGTTTGGTTGGTGGACTGACCGCCTTGCTTTTGGCGCAAGGCGGTGTGCAAGCTACCGTACTGGATGCTGCACCTATTTTAGATGAACAAAAAACCTTGAGTGTTGCAAACCCACGTGTCTTGGCACTCAGTCAAGCGACGATACACTTGCTTAAAACCGTTGATGTTTGGGACAAGATTGCCCGCCAGATGCCGTATAGTGGCATGCAGGTGTGGAATAAAAATGGCTATGGTGAAATTAACTTTGGTCATGCGTCCAAGAAGGAACCACAAGGCGAACAAGCACTCGGTTCTATGGTTGAGCCAAGTTTGCTTAATTTAGCGATTCAACAGCAGATGCTTGCTGTACTCAACGATTACCGAACTCAGGTTAAAGTTGCCCGTGTAGAAGAAGGTGTTGGGATGTGGTATATCCATTTGGCCGATGGTACGGTGTTGAAAACCAAACTGGTGATTGGTGCAGATGGTGCAAACTCTTTTGTACGGGAACAAGCGTTTATCGATATCGATGTGCTGGATTACAAACAGGCTGGTTTAAGCTGCGCCATTCGCACGGCACAGCCTCATCAACACGTTGCACATCAGATTTTTTTAGAAATGGGACCTTTAGCATTTTTACCAATGGCGAGTTTACAGCCAGAGCAAGCAGGGCATTGGCAATCTATCGTATGGACGCTCCCCGATGATTATGCAGAAGAATATGCTGCACTTTCAGATGCTGAATTTACCCAGCTGTTAACGCGAGAAAGTCATCACATGTTAGGCGAAGTGTTGGAAGCGACACCTCGTGCCACTTTCCCACTCAAAGCACGTGCTGCACAGCAATATGTTAAAGCAGGCTTGGCTTTAATTGGTGATGCGGCTCATGTGATTCATCCGTTGGCGGGGCAAGGTGTGAATATTGGTTGTCTTGATGCGGCTGTACTGTGTGATGTATTACTACATGATCTAGCACGTGGCGCGTGGGCACATGAGCAAACACTGAAGCGTTATGAACACCGCCGTAAAGGACAAAATGATGCCATGATGCATAGCATGTCTGCCATCGGTTGGATGGAAACCACACAACTCTTTCCTGTGGTGTGGGCACGAAACTTTGGTTTGAAACAGGTTGAAAAACTGCCTGTATTAAAAGATGCTTTTATGGCACAGGCCAATGGTTTAGGGTTGCTCAAAGAGACGCGTTATGCTGTCTAAGAACGGAAGTGTTATTTTTTAGGCAGTCGTAAAATAAGATTACGATTTTGATTAAAAAAGATACGATTTTCCGTTGAATAAGACTATGCGAAAGGCTGAGAGCTTGTTAAATTTCAACATAATTGGAAACCAGTAATTCATGGGAACCTAAAATGTCATTTGTGGGGAGATTAAGATGACTGATTCAAATGATTATGATGATGTAGAAGACTCAGCAGTCGACGAAGATGAAGCTCAAGCAGCGGAAAAAGGCGCATCAGATTCTTCTGATAATGTTGTAAGTGATGGTGATGTTGCCGAAGCTGAAACACTGACGGTGACTGCAAAATTAAAACAACGCCAAGCACTTGAAGACGAAGTTGCGGCATTCCTTGCTCGCGGTGGCCGAATTACTGAAGTGCCAACAGATGAGTCTGCGAAAGACTAAGAGAGTTAAAAACACCACGCCTGACGTGGTGTTTTTTTTTGTTTTTTAAAACTGATGTACAAATCACTTATACTTGAATGAGTCCTGTCGTTATTTTTTATGGTAGACAAAATGACTACTTTTTCAATAGACAGGCTATGCCTGTGATGATTGCGCCAACTGTGGCTAAAAGCATGTCTTGGTGCGCGTCCCAAATATCACCTTGTTGTCCATTGTAGTTTTCAGCATCTTCAGGCGATAAGCCCATCGCAATAAACCATTCAATCCATTCGTAAATGAGGCTACTTGCCATCACAAATTGAATGACCAGCAAGAATAGGGTGAGTTTAGAAAGTTGAGGCAGCCACACTTGAAACAGACGGTAGAAAAACGGGTAGAGCAGCAAACCGTACGCTAAATGTACAAAGCGATCATACATATTCCGCGTCCAACCGAAACTCTGGTTGAGGTCTAGATTTAAATACTGCATAGACCATTCATTATAGGGCACATAAGAATATAGATAATGCGCACCGAGTATATGAATCAGCAAAAACCCAATATATAGCATAAAACTGATTAAGCTGAGCCCCATTTTATAAAGACAAATGATCAGCGTCACCAACATGAATACGGTTCCGACCTGATGCAGAATATAAGAGCTGACTTCAAGGGGGTGGATCGATGCGAAAGCAATGGCGACAGCGAGTACAATGAGCGCAACCCAATGCGGTTTTTTCAGTTGATAGTCAAAGTGAGCTTTCGTTGTTGTACTTTTAAGGATTGTCATCATTTTTATTGGTTTTTCAATTATGCATATAGGAGATTCTTGTTTGCATTATAGATAAAAAAGCGAAGCCTAAGCTTCGCTTTTTTCAATTTCTAAAAATTAGATTTTAGAAATTAAGTCAGCAACTTGTTTTGCTTGTTCAGCTGCGTTACCTGTATAGGTTGCAGGTGTCATTTCCGCTAAACGTGCGCGGTCAGCAGCAGGGACAGCTTCAAGTTCATTACCATTGACGAAGTCAACCATCATGTCACGTGTCATGGCTTGACCACGAGTTAATGCTTTTAGTTTTTCATATGGTTTTTCAACGTTGTAACGACGCATTACCGTTTGAATTGGTTCAGCTAGAACTTCTTGCGCATTGTTCAAGTCTTCATCAATACGTGCAGCATTCAGTTCAAGTTTACCAATACCTTTTAAACAGGCTTCAAAAGCGATCAAGCTTTGTGCAAAACCAACACCCATGTTACGTAGTACAGTTGAGTCCGTTAGGTCACGCTGCCAGCGAGAAATTGGAAGTTTTTCGCCAAGGTGCGCCAGTACAGCATTGGCTAAGCCTAAGTTGCCTTCTGAGTTTTCGAAGTCAATAGGGTTTACTTTGTGTGGCATCGTTGAAGAACCCACTTCACCATCTTTGAGTTTTTGCTTGAAGAAACCAAGCGAGATATAACCCCAAACGTCACGGTTAAAGTCGATCAAAATCGTATTGAAACGACGTAAAGCATCAAACAGTTCCGCCATGTAGTCATGCGGCTCAATTTGAGTGGTATATGGGTTAAAGCTTAGGCCTAAAGACTCAACGAATGCTTGTGAGTGTGCAGGCCAGTTGATGTCTGGGTAAGCAGAAAGGTGAGCGTTATAGTTACCTACCGCACCATTAATTTTGCCTAAAAGCTCAACTTGTTTGAATTGTTTGATTTGGCGCGCAAGACGGTACGCTACGTTTGCCATTTCTTTACCCAAAGTGGTTGGGCTTGCCGTCTGACCATGTGTACGAGACAACATAGGTTGGTCAGCATGCTTTTCAGCCAATGCCACGATTGAGTCAATGATTTGCTGCATAGATGCAACCAATACATCACGACCACTTTTCAGCATTAATGCATGAGACAAGTTGTTGATGTCTTCAGAGGTACACGCAAAGTGAATGAATTCACCCGCATTTTTAAGCTCTTCGATGCCTTCAATTTTTTCTTTCAGGAAGTACTCAACGGCTTTGACGTCATGGTTCGTGGTACGTTCGATATCTTTAATACGGTTGGCATCGCTTTCAGAAAAGTCAGCAACAATTGCATCAAGTGCAGCATTGGTCTCAGCACTGAAATCAGGCACTTCAGTGATTTCTGGACGGTTTGCAAGCGCTTGTAACCAACGCACTTCAACAGTCACACGAGCATGGATTAAACCAAACTCAGAGAGGAAAGGACGAAGCGCATCACATTTGCTAGCGTAGCGTCCATCTAATGGAGAAAGTGCGGTTAAAGCGTTCATAGCGATTCCTTAAACTTTGGAATTAAACGTAAAACTAAAAAGCCCGTCGATCATGTGTTAAATCACCTGATACTGTAAACGAGCGAGATCTTGAATATCTTTGAGCAATTTGCGTTTACTAAACACCATGCCCCATGAACTTCCACCGAGCTGACGCCATAAATGTGCCATTTGTAAGCCAGTGAAGAGGGAAGCTCGAATGCGGTTGGTATGCGATGAGTCTTTAAATGCTTCTGCATTGCCCCGCACCATAATGCGTGGGTTAATTTGCCCGGCGGTATCGACGTAGGTTTGTGCGAGGTTGGCAATGATGCTTGGGTGTAAATAGTTATTATCGAAAAAAGAAAGCTGTCTTAAGATTTTTTGTTGGGACTGTTCAATAATTTCAACGAATTTGGGGTTGCTATACACTTTCTTTTCGAGTTGTAAGAGTGCCATGGCATAGGTCATGGGAAGTTTAGCGGTGGATAATTTGGGAATTCGAGTTTTGGGTGAGGTATTAAAGGGCTGGGTAATGCTACTTTCTAAGGTTTTCAGTCCTAAGGAGATGTCCGCCAGTTGATGAAAGAAGTCTAAAGTTTGTCCACTTTGGTTGCCCTTCGGTCGGATATTTAAACTGGCTTTAATCAACTGCTCTAAATAGAAGTTACCGCTTTCCCCAATACTTTGCTGACCGCTTAAGGCGGTCATATGCGTTAGTTGCGCGGACTGAAAAACAGCCGCCAACGCCAAAGCTCGGTTTTGGCGTTCGTTCAAAGTTTGAGGCTGTTGAAACGGTAACTCAGCCATGTCTTAAAATCCTTTAAATAAAATCAGGTTTAGGAGCATTGGTATGATGAATCACGCCACCGCCTAAACAAACTTCACCTGAGTAGAATACGACACTCTGACCCGGAGTCACAGCACGTTGGGGTTCATCGAACTCAACACGTACGCCACCTGGGGTAGTCGGATCATTAAAGATCACACAATCTTGGTCATCTTGGCGATAGCGCGTCCGTGAGGTACAACGGAAACCTGTTTCAGGAATCTGCATTTCACCTGCGACCCAGTCAATTGTTTCACTCCAAAGTGTAGTACTTTGCATGAGTGGATGTTCATGACCTTGACCAATCACCAAACGGTTGTTTTCAATATCTTTATGTAGAACGAACCATGCGCCTTCAGCCACACCTTTCAAACCACCAATACCAATACCACCGCGTTGACCGAGCGTATAGTACATTAAGCCGTGATGTTCACCAACCTCTTTGCCATCATCTAAGACGATTTTTCCAGCTTGTGCAGGTAAGTATTGTTTTAAGAAGTCATTAAAACGACGTTCACCAATAAAACAGATGCCTGTTGAGTCTTTTTTCTTCGCCGTGACTAAGTCATATTGTTCCGCAATTTTACGTACTTCAGGCTTTTCAATTTCACCGACAGGGAACAACGTCTTATTAATTTCACGGCCATGCACAGCATGTAAGAAATAGGTCTGGTCTTTGTTTTTATCTAAACCACGCAGTAAAGGTGCGTATTCCTCACCTTTAGAGTTGGTCATAGTTTCGCCGCGACGTGCATAATGACCAGTCGCAATAAAGTCTGCGCCCAGTTGCATAGCATGATCTAAGAACGCACGGAATTTGATTTCTTTATTACATAAAATATCTGGGTTTGGTGTACGGCCCGCAGCATACTCCGCTAAGAAATGCTCAAATACCCGATCCCAATATTCCATAGCAAAGTTAGCGGTGTGTAACTTAATCCCTAGTTTGTCACAGACGGCTTGAGCATCGGCTAAGTCTTCCATAGCCGTGCAGTATTCCGTACCGTCATCTTCTTCCCAGTTCTTCATGAAAAGACCTTCAACTTGATAACCTTGTTGAAGAAGAAGAGCAGCAGAAACAGATGAATCTACACCACCCGACATACCGACGATGACACGTTGTTGCATAGGACTAGGCATCCAAACTTGAAATAAGGGGAGAATTTTGGTGCTCATAAACGAGCGATAAAGGATATTTTTGCCCCGCGAGTGCGTCTTGAACCGCTTTAATCACCAATGGACTACGTGCACGGGCCGTTTCGAGTAGTTCATCCAAAGTCATCCATACTGCACCCACGATACCTGTATCGAGTTCAGCGGTTGGACTGTGATGAAGTGACTGCGCTAAAAAGCAGAAACGATAATACGTGCGGTCTGGAAACATGGGTGGTGTATAGGTATAAATGCCCAATAACGCATCTATAGACACTTCATGTCCAGTTTCTTCCATAGTTTCACGAATGGCAGCTTCGATGAGTGTTTCACCTGATTCAACATGGCCAGCAGGCTGGTTAAATACAGTGTGTGTCACACCCGCAGTATGCTCTTCTACAAATAGAAATTTTCCGTCTTTTTCAACAACAGTTGCGACGGTGACGTGAGCTGTCCAAGCGGTCATATAAAAGCACCATGGGGTAAAAGGAGTATTCTACAAAATTTAGGCGGTGGTGGCTATGTTATGAATATAAAATTAGTAGCTTAGTTCCAAGCTTTAGGTATTGTCTTCATCCGCTAGGCTATGTAGGTATTGTGGTGGACTTGGACTGCCAAGTTACCAGAGCTGATTATTCATAATGATTTAAAAGAAGGGCGTTTGGTCAAAGTGATTCCAAACTGGGAGCCAAAACCCGAAATGATTCATTAATTGATTTTTTAGTGACAGCATTTGAGAAGTATTAATCCGCAGATTCAGCATTTTTGAAGGGAATATTGTTATTTGATCTGATACGAAAAGGGGAGCAAAATGCTCCCAATGATTATGACTCTAAATAATGCCCCGATACTTTGACATAGTTTTGTGCTGAATACGGTAAGAATGCCAACTCTTTTTCTGTTAGAGGACGAACTTTTTTGGCAGGACTACCGACATATAAATAGCCACTTTCCAGTACTTTCCCTGGTGGAATTAGTGTTCCTGCGCCAATCATCACATCGTCAGGAATGATGACATCGTCCAAAACAATGCTATTGATACCAATCAAAACCCGATTGCCGATCGTACAGCCATGTAAGGTAACATGGTGACCAATCGTGACATCTTCGCCAATGATTAAAGGCGAGCCATTTGGTTTGTCCGCTTTTTTATGACTAACATGCAGCATAGCATGGTCTTGTACATTTGAGTTTTTACCAATCTGAATATGGTTTACATCACCACGAATCACGGCAAAAGGCCACACAGAAACATTTTCAGCCAAGATGACATCACCAATCACTACCGACATTTCATCGATATAGCAGTTGTTGCCAAGCTGTGGAGTGCTGTTCAAATAAGGGCGAATATTTTTAGCCATGTTGGTGTTCTGCCTTTGCGTAGGTGCCCATTATAAAATAAAAAAGCATCCAGACCGAGGTGTGGATGCTTTAACTTAAGTCTAAATATTACTTAGAATAAGTTTGAGAAGAATTGTTTGATGTGGTCAAGCATACGTGCAAAGAAACCTGCTTCTTCAACATCTTTCAGCGCCACAAGTGGTTTTTCAGCAATCACTTTACCATCAAGGCTTGCTACATATTTACCAACCACTTGTCCTTTTTTCAACGGTGCAGTCAGTTTCGGTTGAACCACGAGTTGTGTTTTGATTGCGTTGGCTTGACCTTTAGGCATAGTCACATTAAAGGTTTCAGCTAAACCAATTTGTACGTCACTTTCTTTACCAAACCACACTTTTGATTTTGCTAAAACTTGGTTCGCAGCTTGAACATTTTTAGTTTCAAAATTTGCATAACCCCACGCTAAAATTTCACGTGTTTGCGTTGCGCGTTCTTGCATGCTTGGCGCACCAAAAATCACAGAAATCAAACGCATTGGGCCACGTTTAGCCGAAGTTGTTAAGCAATAACCCGCTTCGTCAGTATGACCAGTTTTTAAACCATCGACACTTGGGTCAGTATAAAGCAAGGCATTACGGTTGCCTTGTTTGATACCGTTAAAAGTAAATTCTTTTTCAGAATAAATCGGATAATATTTTGAACTGTCGTGAATGATGTGCTGTGCAAGCGTTGCCATGTCTTTAGCAGTGGAGTAGTGACCTTCAGCAGGCATACCTGTTGAGTTCATGAAGCTGGTATTGGTCATGCCGATACGTTTTGCTTCAGTGTTCATCATGTGAACGAAAGTGCCTTCGTTCCCAGCAATGTGCTCAGCCATAGCCTTAGATGCATCATTACCCGATTGGATGATAATGCCGCGTAACATCTCTAATGCAGTCGCAGTACCATTTAATGGCACATACATACATGATTCCGAACTACTACCACGACACCAAGCAGACTCGTTCATCCGAACTTTTTCATCTTCGGTTAGCTCGCCCGCCAACAACTTTTGCTCAATAATGAAACTCGTCATCATTTTTGTCATTGACGCTGGTGCTAATTTTTCATTTTCATTTTTAGATGCGAGGATTTGCCCAGTCTCATAATCCATCAGCACATATGATTTATTATTTAGTTCTGGTGGTGAGGATAAGACAGTTGCTGCAAATGAAATGCTTGGTACGAGTAATGCCGCAGCAAGGGCGCTTTTTTGAATCATTCTAAGGGGTTCCGATTTCTTTAGTATAAGCACGAGAGCTTTGCATTTTAGGACAAAGTTCTGCCGACTTCTACGGGAGAAATCGGCTTATTTCAAAGATATTGTAACCAATTGGTATTATTTGCTGTAAGTGCTCAATTCTTTACAAATTTCTTGGTTTTTCGCTTTACCTGCTTTTTTCGCATCGGCTTGAGCTTCGGCTAAAATAGGCTTAAATTTTTTCTCTTTGCTGAGGCTTTTAAGGTATTCAGTCGGGTTTTTCTGTTGCGGTAGATATTCTTTGGCCAAAGTGTTGTAGCCATTTTCAAACTGACTCTGGTCTGAAACGAGACTTGGACAAACTTCTGATAGGACATAAATTGCAGCCAACTCTTGCTGCGTCACTTGTTGCAGTGGAGTTACTTCAATATTTTCGTCTTTATTGGCCGCATGAGCCGAACCGATAGCAATCAAAGAAGAACCACAAACTGCCAAAATCACTTTTTTCATTACATTTAAATTCATTATAAACCCTAAGTGCATACATGTTGTTGCCATAATAGGATGAGCTTAAACAAATTTTAAGTAAATGTAAGCGCAAAAATGTATAGAAGCTGTTGAAGTCGCTTCATCGTTTTTACATTTTTCAGTCCAATAAAAAAGGATGAATAACCCCATTATTCATCCTTTCTTTGCGATATAGATGTAGAACTTGAATTAACCTTCAAAGTTTACAACGTCATCACATACTGACTTTTGTTCTGCTTTGTCAGTACCATTTGCATCTGTACGAGCTTCTTTCAGAATCGACTGGTATTCGCTGTCTGACTGTAATTTTGCATAGGTCATCGACTTATCTGAGTAGTCTTGTAAATAGGTTTGAATTAAAGTTTGAATGTTGCTTTCAATTTTAGGGCCTTGACCCACCAAAGCAGGGCAAAATTCGGTCATGACTTGCGCTGCTGCAATATCTTCTTTCACGATGGTGTTGGCTTCTTCTGTGCTTAATCCCTCTAGTGCAAAAGCAGATTGAGAAATCATGATAGCCATGCCTAATCCGAAGAAATTACGTAATGTTAAGCTTTTAATCATTTTTAAAATCACATATTTATGGTGGATGCGGAGACTCAATATATATATTTTCAATTAGAATTCAATGAAAAGTTCTGACCAGTCATTTTTTAATAAAGTTTTTTGTTTTGGACTTTTTAATCGCCAATGATCATCCTAACGACTTCTAATCTTCAGTTTTGGCAGTCTTTAGGATGATCTGCTTGTTGGTGCAGGAATAATATTTAGGGATAAAAAATGCTTACGATAGGTAAGCAGTGAACTCAATAGCGCTTAGATGAGAGCTATTGGGTTTGATGTTCAAATGATCAAATATTGAGAGCTAAAAAGCACTATAAGCTTCGAATAGCCGTAATCTCATCTTGTGTAATGTTGAGTGACTCTAAGAATTTTTGATGCTCCTCAGGTTCCATCTCTTCAAATTTTTGATGCCACTTAATCATATCTTCTTTTGATAAACCTGCTGCGATCATAATCTCTACCCATTTGGCTTTATTCACGAACTTTTCCTTTAATAAAATGGACTTTTTCAATAACTCAATGATGGCTTTTTGATGAGCTCTTAAGTTATTGATCTCTTGTTCCAATGCCCGAAAATGATTTTCCAAGATCTGCCCTTGGGATATGCTAAGTGGTTCTAAAAGCAAGCGAATATCTGAAATGGATAGTCCGTAAGAACGGTAGGAGATGATGCTTTTAAGACGCTCAATTTCACTTTCACCGTACCACCGGTATCCATTTTCAGCGATTAAGCTTGGTTTTAATAAACCCTGTTTCTCATAATAGAGAATAGTCGTTCTGGATAAACCGAGTTTTTTCGCTAAGCGAGATACAGTAAGCATAGTTTCCATCATTCGTTCATTGTTCCATTAAGCTAAACCCTTTACTTATAGACGGGTCAATCAGGTGAATTCAAAAATATCGCAAATTAAACTGATGCGAACAGAACATTTGCCATGGCTTATTTTACAGCTGTCTTTACGGGTAGCGAGTAACAACAGCTTAGGTGTTTAACTCAGCTCAGCTTGGTTTCAAGTCCATTTAGAAAGCGGATGAATAAGTCTATGGACGTTGTGTTATTGAAAGCCATAAACAGCCTCTATGGGCGAGGTCTTTGAAATTTAAGATTGGTTTCAGTTGTGAGCACTATTATTCAGCATAGACAAAAGAATAAGGTTTGGGTGCGTATCATGACTGAAGAAAAAACACTGCATGAGGTGCTGAGCAAGGTGCCTGAAGTCACTTTGCTGTTTTGGATCATTAAAATTGCGGCAACAACTCTGGGTGAAACAGCGGGGGATGCCTTATCCATGTCGCTTAATTTGGGATATATCGTAAGTACGGGTATCTTCGCCGTTATTTTTGCAATATTCGTTGCGGCACAGATTAAGGCCAAAAAATATAATGCATTTTTTTATTGGTCTACAATCATTGCAACAACAACTCTAGGGACAACTATAGCGGACTATGTTGATCGTACCTTAGGACTGGGCTATTTAGGTGGCAGCTTAATCTTATTTGGCCTGCTTATTTTATCTTTATTGGCGTGGTACTACAGCAGCGGGTCAATTGCGGTACAGAGTATTCAATCTTCTAAAAGTGAAGCGTTTTATTGGCTGACCATTATGTTTTCCCAAACATTGGGCACAGCGCTAGGGGATTGGACAGCAGATACGCAAGGACTGGGCTATACCAGTGCAGCACTTATCTTTGGCGGTTTACTTTTATTGCTGACGATGCTTTATATGTGGACCAAAATCTCTAGAACTTTCTTATTTTGGGCTGCATTTGTACTCACGCGACCATTAGGTGCCGTACTGGGGGATTTCCTAGATAAGCCCATTAGTCACGGAGGGTTGGATCTGAGTCGATTTGGCGCATCCTTTGTTCTATGTGCTTTTATCGTCTTTTGTTTGGTGGCTTTTAAACCCAAAGCAGCAGCGATTGCTCACTAAAAAGCTCTTAGCTTTAACACCTGCTCAATGCATGATGATCCATACAAAAATCGCTATTCTTCATTGTGTTTTTTAGTACAGAACATTTTAAATTTTAAGGTCTGAATAGAGATAGCTTTCATTTGAGGGCTATTTCAAGTTTTAGTCATAGAAGTGTCATTTTATAGCTAGAAAGTTAAACCTTATTCACCCTCAGATATTTTATACTGTCGTTTAATATTTTGTGTTTTCACTCCCCAAATGGACGAGGCCGTTCTACTTTGGTGATGCTTAAAACTTTTCATGCTATCAAAAACTTCTAGCACCTCCCAGATAAAAGGGTCGTGGCTTTGCTTGACCTCAAAAGAAATGCAGCCTTCTTCTTGATGAGTTAATTCAATATGTTCTGGAAGGAGTTTCATCACCAGATGGACTTCTTCTTTAGACACACAGATTAATAGGCCATCGAGTTTAACCATAGGACTCCTTATTGATCTCCGACATTGTTAGCGTTTGTTTGTTTAGCCGAATTCATTTCATGTCTGACGCGACTAATCTGGTCATATATGACTTTGCGCATTCGGTTTATCGCACCCAGTGGTTTATGTTCAGCTAATGCATGCCATGGTGTAAAGGATAGGTTTTCACAAAACTTATTTTGCTCAGGGGTATCAAAAACTTGCTGAGGAATACGAATAGTGGCCACCTTATAGAAGGGAGCTTGGTCTTCTTTCCATTCCGTCATCGAGTCTTCAACAGACATTGCGCTGGATGTCCGAGGTTGTACTAAAAACTCCATGCAGGCATCACGATCTTGTAACGTCGTTCGAAGTGTCTCTCTTAAAAAGTCCTTTTGAGGAGTAGCTGGAATCGGGCTAACAACGCTTGAACATGCACGAGCAGAGTACTTTACTGCTTGACGATGATCGCCGACTCCTAACTGATAGGGAACCATAGACCAGTATCTGGTTTGCAGTGGATTTGAAATTTTATTTCTAGTGTTCAAGGCAATCCAAGTTCCTTTGGCTCCTAATGCAAAAGGGACATGCAGTTTTTTTAGAAATCGATCACTATTGATATCTTGTATAAATGATAGATAACGAGCGGGGTCATTTACAAAGAATACAGGGTGATTGATCATAATGAAGTCTTGCGTAGCCGCAGGTTCATCTAAAAGGTTTTTCTCTGGCACGGCTAAAAGTTTGATCGCCATGCCGCGTGCATCTTTTTTTATATCCGCCTGTTTTGCATTACTCGATCCATTCGAAAAACGAATCCATGCTTGATAAGTTTTTCCTGGAATAAAAACACCATAAGCCATGTTTTGAGGCAATGTCTCATTTATTTTAAATTCTGCACGTACGCAACCATGTGCTTTAGGGTGCGCATCACGTAGCGCGATATCTGTGGAATATTGTTTTCGGATCGTCATTTCAATGATGTTCGCGATTTCTTTAGCAGTGGCGGCCTCATTTGGATAAAGACTTTCACTTAGACCCAGATCTACATCTGGGTATATAAAATCTTTAGGAGAAGTCAACATTACAGGTGGTGTATTCGCATCTACGTTAGCAGTGATACCTGTGAGCAATATTGTATGAAAAAGTAGACCTAAACGCATAGGCCTTGCGGAGTTAGGCATTGATTGTCTCCTTGCTCTAAAGCTGGATTTTTTTAATTTTTAGCCTGATGATATGAACTTGTTTAGCCTTATTTAAGACACAGAATCATGATTATATCTGTGGCATTTTTTTATTCATGGCTACTGTCTAGAGAAAACTTAATGAGGAGCTACTCTGAGTGGTGCTGAAAATTTGACATTGGTTTAAAATTTGTTCGAAGATGTTTATCTCCCCCAAAACCAATAATGATTATAAAAGAGAACGAGCATGAGCGAAAAAAATCAAAGTCATGAATGTTTAGTCTGTGGGCAGAAATTCCTCATTAAAAACCTCATTCCTATGGGGGCAATACGAAAATCTATTACCGAAGAAATTTCACATGATTTTCCAGAATGGTCGCCTCAAAGTTATATTTGCCAAGCAGATTTAACTAAGTATCGAATTCAGTATGTTCATTCACTGTTAAAGTCTGAAAAGGGGGAAGTGACTGATCTTGAATATGAGGTGATTAAAAGTTTGCAACAACATGAAGTGATCACCAAAAATGTTGAAAATCAGTTGGATCAAAATTGGACTTTAGGGGAAAGGCTGGCAGATAAAATTGCGACCTTTGGTGGTAGTTGGGCTTTTCTCATGTGCTTTGCTACTTTCCTAGCCATTTGGATTATTGTCAATACAGTGGTCATGGTCACGCATCCTGCCGATCCATATCCCTTTATTTTATTAAATTTAATTTTATCCTGTATTGCAGCGATTCAAGCTCCTGTGATTATGATGAGCCAAAACAGACAGGAAGCCAAAGACAGATTGCGTTCACAAAACGATTATAAAATTAATTTAAAGGCAGAGTTAGAAATTCAACATTTAAATGAAAAACTAGATCATCTGTTGATGCATCAGTGGAATAGGTTAGCCCAAATACAAGAAATACAACTGGATTTGTTATCCGAAATGAGTAAAAAACGCGAATAACTTGGCTCAATATACTCATACTTAAAGCGTGTTTTTATAATAGTGTATACTAGCTCAAACCTGAGCTGATAGTTACAGATATTTGCTTAAGACTGTTAGGTTAAATTTGAGCTAAATTCTTTTCAGCCCAAATACGTTTTTCATGGAGTAATGTTGCAAATGGCATTCTGCCATTGAGTGGTAGGATTAAACCAAATTAATATATTTACTCGATTGATTAAGGCTTGATTATAAGAGGATCAATTCGTTGAGCGATAAAATTCAGTTATAGGTTTTTTCATTTGAAAATTATATTTCTGAATAAGCTGTCAAAAATAGGTTTGTACAACAAAGCCGTGTAGAAATAGAACGTTTAATAAGATATGAGTTCTTCTAAGTTTTTAATTAAATATTTAAATCATTTTTTATATTTGATTTTATGAATGTGTTGTGATAAGGGGGGTAATGTGAAATTTATAATATATCCAATTTTAATAATGGTTATTATTCAACCTTTTATTAGTGATTATTTTTTTGAAAAAAGAGCAAGACAGTTGGCGCTAGATGATAAAAATATTATTAGGGGGTGCTTGTTCTTAGAGAAAAAATATCGTCATACAAATAGTAGTGATTTTTTATTATATGATGTGAATGTTGATGGTAAAGTTTATAGTACCATGGATATAAGTATTAGTGGTTTTCCATATTACGCTAAAAAATTTGCTTTTGAAAGAAAAATGGATGTCAATATTTCTTGTTATAAGATTGAATATGTAAAAGTTGGTTATTGGTTTTTTGAAAGGAGGTATATATATGATTTATCTTAATGAAAACAATATGAATGTTTTTTAATGGTTTTAGGCTTGGTTAGGTTTTTAAAATAGTTTTTTTTGATTTTTTATAAATATAGATGAATTAACATGAGTAAAGTTGGAGGTGAAATAAGTAATGTTTTAGAGATAAGCTGTGATACAGTAGATAGTGAGCTAGCGAATGCAGTTAGCAGTAGAAGTATTGGATGAGGCCGTAACAGATTCTGCCTTTTTTTCTTTTTTCATCAACAGGGTTTATATCGTCTTTTAATAAGATCCTAGATTCATCTTTCTTTTACATGCTTCAGCTAGACAGACAATAGCATATTCACCAAAACTTACCATTCCTTCCTTTTAATGTATATTTGAATCGCCAGATTTTCTTGCCAGTGGGTCTAACTTCAATGTATAACCTTTCTGCATCAAGCACTCTATATGCTTTTTCTTTAGACTTTAGTGATTTTATTTTAGTATCTGATAGCATTAAGTTACCCGCAAAAGTCTCGGTTTTTTGACAGATTAGTGCGAACTAATACAGACTAAAATAGATTAAATTTAAAGTTAAATAAATGTTTTTTTTATATATTTTCTAAATTAATATAGATTTAAGAAGATTCATCAGTGAATATTTTATAATAGCTAATGACGATGGTGTTTTTGCACCAGGTATTCAAGCGCTCGCACATGCTTTACGTCCATTAGGTCGCGTGGTGATTGTAGCACCCGAAAGTGAACGCAGTGGTTTTTCCAGTGCTTTAACTTTAGATCGACCTTTACGTCCAATCGAAATTGCATCCGACATGTGGGCAGTCAATGGTACACCCGCGGACTGCGTCTATTTGTCCATGAATGGCTTATTTGACTTTGAGTTTGATCTGGTTGTTAGTGGCATCAATAGCGGGGCAAACTTGGGTGATGATGTACTCTACTCAGGTACAGTTGGAGCAGCATTTGAAGGGCGTCTAATGAAACAGCCAGCCATTGCGGTATCACTTGCGGGCCCTGAAGTGCGTTCGTACAATCGTCCAGAAGATTATCATCATGCTGCACAGTGGGTGCATGACTTTGTGAAACAAGGTTTGCCAGCACTGCCACCACGCCATATTTTAAATATTAATATTCCAGATGTCGCTGAGTTACAGGGCGCTAAAATTACTTATCAAGGACGTCGTCGTCAGTCTAAGCCGATTACCAGTCATGTTGACCCACGTGGTCGTCAAGTGTACTGGATTGGGCTTGCAGGTGAAGCTGTGGCGGAACCGAAAAGAGGCTATGATGAGGTAGAGTCAGACTTTTTCGCTGTGGCAAATGGTTTTGTGAGTATTACGCCTATTCAGATGGATGCAACCAACTATGAAGTTTTGCATGCATTACAAGGGCAAATAAGTGCTTAAAAGGCGCTACAGCTGAGCAATACAAGGAATGTATTCAGCTGTTTGTTATAACTTTGTGAAAATACGCGCAGAGATACTATTTTCACATACTTTTTTGCTAATCTTAGCGCAAATTAAACTGATTATTTTTTGTATTTTTAGAGAGTAAGATAAATGTCTGTGTTGTCTCAAATTCGTTTCATTGCAATTCCTACAGCACTACTGAAAACTGTCGTGTTATCTACTGCTGTAGTTTCAACTGTTATTTTGAGTGGTTGTGCTTCTAAACCACAGGTTAACAATGCGACACGTTTTGCGAAAGCACCAGACTATTATACAGTTCGTTCAGGCGACACGCTGAGCGGTATTGCAACTCGTTATGGGCTGAGTTATACCTCTGTTGCGGACATGAATGATATTGCTGCGCCGTATCGTATTTATGTGGGGCAGTCATTACGTTTAAAAGGTTCGGGTAGCCCACGTACAACCACGACGCAACCTATTACACAAACCGCCCCAATTCAACGTCAAAATGTTGGTCTCCCGAGTCAAAATACGACCACCACAACCACAACAACTCCTGCTAAAGTACCGACCGCACCTGTTGCGAGCTCGAAAAGTTCAACTTTACGCTGGGTAAAACCAAGTAATGGCGCTGTTTTGCAAGGTTATAATTTAGCAAATAATGTAAAAGGTATTCGCTATGCTGGTAACCAAGGTGATCCAATTTATGCAGCAGCAGATGGCCAAGTGGTGTATGCAGCAGACGGATTGAAAGAATATGGGAACTTAATTTTGGTTAAGCATATTGATGGTTATATCACAGCATATGCACACAACAGTGCGATGAATGTGAAGAGCGGTCAAAATGTGACGGCAGGACAGAAAATTGCTGAAATGGGATCCACAGGTGCAACGCGCACCATGTTAGAGTTCCAAGTACGCTTAGATGGCAAGCCAATCAATCCGACTATAGTTTTACCATTAAATTAAAAAATTTGGATGCAACGCAAAAAATTCACCGTATAATACAATGAGTTGTTTTTATCAAATAGATGAAAACTTCTCATGAATCCAGAGAGAATTTTATGTTAGATCAACTACGGGCAATGGGTGTTTTTGCTTGTGTTGTCGAAAAGAGTTCATTTAGTGGTGCCGCGCGTGAGTTAGGCATCACTACAAGTGCTGTGAGTCAGCAAATTCGTTCTTTAGAGCAAGAGATGGAAGTTGTTCTTTTACATCGCTCAACAAGAAAGTTGAATTTAACTGAAGCAGGCCAGGCTTTTTTCCACAGCTGTCAAGAAATGCTCGCCGCTGCTGAACGTGGCAAAATACGTATCAATGAATTGCGCGATGATCTCGTGGGTGAGCTGCGAATAGCCACTACGCCAGAGTTGGGTGCCAATCATGTGATTCCTGCTTTGTCGCATTGGATGTCTGCACATCGCGGATTATCTATTCATATTGAAGCAGATAATCATTATGTGGATTTGATGAATGGGCGAATTGATATTGCGTTAAGAATGAGTCCAACGGTTGACGATCAAAGCGTACATGTCGTGCCATTGGCGCGCGTGGAACAGATTTTGGTTGCTTCACCGAGCTATTTGAATCAGTCTGCACCAATTTCACGACCTGAAGATTTGAAAAATCATGATCTTATTCCGATCACGATTATGAAAAATAA
>CAACWN010000112.1_pt1 | contig 19633 bp, 20 predicted proteins | sample 2275671 | NCBI WGS metagenome assembly CAACWN01 (sample SAMEA5312464, study PRJEB27640) | indoor metagenome | biome: indoor environment; feature: controlled; material: polymer furnished wood metals | place: Austria | collected 2011-04-21 | reverse complement strand
CTGTTAATAACTCATTTGATGAAAGTTAGGCATACACAATGTGTAAATAAGACCCAACGAATAGTCATAAACAGTTGTGCTGGCGACAATAGCAAGAGTGAACCACCTGATCCCTTCCCGAACTCAGAAGTGAAACCTCTTAGCGCTGATGGTAGTGTGGAGTTATCCATGTGAGAGTAAGTCATCGCCAGCTCATTAATTCTAAATCCCCCTCCGCTAAGCGCTGAGGGGGATTTTTTTATGCTGAAAAGATTAAAATAATAAAAATAAATAATTATTAATAGGGAAAAAGAGATAGAGAACAAGTGAAATAGCTTATCTATAAGGGCCTAAATGGTAAAAAGCCAGCAGTTGCTGACTTTTATGTCTTATTTAAAAGAGGTTACAGAGCATCTTTTAAGTTTTTTTGATGTGCTTTAACCTGTTTGGCATATTTCTTTCCTTGACGCTTCATTTTCCAGGTCGAATGGTATCCTGTTGGACCGACATTATAATAAGCCAAAGCTTTGGGCCAACTTTCTGCTTTTTGGTTATAGCTAGCGAGAATATAGGTGCCACAATTAATATTATTAATCTCTTCAAATAAATCGCCAGGGCAGGTTTGTTGCCAATAGCGTGGGATAACTTGAGTAAGTCCAATAGCACCAGCAGGGGAAACGGCATAATTTCTATAGCTAGACTCTTGTCTTATGACTGCTGCAACTAGTAATGGATCCACATTATAACGATCTGCACTTTGTACAATCATAGGTGCAATACGTAGTGCTGTTGTTGGTTCAACAGCATATGCCTTTTGAATGCCATTGGCTAATTTTGCTGAACGCTTTTCAACTGAACCGCCACCAAGTGATGAACAACCAGTAAATATTAAAGTTGTTGTTAAAATTAAAACAGATTTAGCTTTAATATGAGATGTTGGCAAGTATCGTTGATAATTCAGCAAACTGTATATCCATTGGTATAATGTCTGAGAAGATCATATTGAGCTGTGCAATTACAGTCAAGTTGAGACAGAAGGTACTATTTTATGGTTTTGTTAAATCCGTGCTTTATTTAAGCTAAATAGAGGCGATTAATTGAAATTCTAGATTTTATGCTGTTAGTAGATCCACTTGCAAAGATAGTTTTGTCATATAACCCCATAGTATTTAACTTTTTTATAGGTGATTGCATGGACAAGTCAAAGAAATTCTTCTTGCTTATAACAAATAGCCTAAGCAGTATCTAAGTTGGTAAGACTTACTATTCTCCAAATATTAAATTTGCTCAATAAATCTAAGTTCTGTGATAGCGATACGTTTTTTGAAGCCCAACAAATAAGTTCAGCCGTTGTTAGATAGCATGAATTTAAGTCCAGTAATTTCTACTTTTATATTACTTCAATGTGAGGCCATAATCTTCTATTTATAAAAACTATGGCATCAACATATCTGAATGAGATGTTTTATATTATTTCAATTCGCTCGATGACTTTCCGAGTTCACGGCGTGCGATAATGAGTTGCTGAATTTGTTGCGTACCTTCAAAAATATCTAGAATTTTAGAATCTCTTGCCCATTTTTCTAAAAGCTCATCTTCGTTGTAACCAACCGTTGACGCAAGTTCGACGCACTTAAGGGTAATTTCATTACAAATTCGACCAGCTTTGGCTTTGGAAATGGAGGCTTCCTTTGAGTTCGGTTTCTTGTTATCTGCCATCCATGCGGCTTTTAAGGTCAGTAAACGTGCTGCTTCCCATTCGGCTTCCATACGATAAATTTGACTCACAATATGAGTCGTTTGTAAGTATGGGGTTATATATTGAGGATCTAAACAATCGCTGAAGATCTCTTTAATGCGTTCTAGTGTGGCCTTGGCACAGCCTATAGCCATCGCTGCAACGAGCGGACGGGTATTATCAAAAGTTTCCATCACGCCAGCAAAGCCTTTAGCAATGTCAATTTCCGCATTTCCTAGTAAGTTATTGGCTGGCACTCGGCAGTCGATTAAACGAATAACTGCGGTATCAGAGGCTTTGATTCCTAGCTTATGTTCTAAACGTTCCACTGTCATGCCAGCAGTTCCTTTAGGAATTACAAAAGATTTGATCGCTGAACGGCCTAATTTTTTATCCATCGTTGCCCAAACGACGATAGCGTCAGCACGCTCTCCTGAAGTCACGAAAATCTTTTCACCATTTAAGATGTAATCTTCACCATCTTTTATTGCTGTGGTGCGAATCGCGGCTGAGTCCGAACCACAGTTTGGTTCAGTGATTGCCATGGCTGCCCATGTGTTTTTGAAAAGCTCTAACTGCTCTTCATTGGCAACAGCTGCAATTGCTGAGTTTCCCAACCCTTGGCGGGGCATTGATAGAAGTAAAGCGGTGTCTCCATAACACATTTCAATTACACTTAAAGCGGTAGAGAGATTCACTCCATTTTTATTGCCTTGTTCATTGGTGCCCCGCTTACCGATAGCAGCACCCGCGTTCATACCTTCACCGCCTTCATTCATACCATTGACCAAAGATGCCAACATATCCAGTTCTTTAGGATAGCTGTGTTCAGCTTTGTCGTATTTTCGGGAGATAGGGCGAAGTACATTGATGGCCACTTGGTGGGCTTGATCAATCAGTAATTTAAATTTTTTAGGGTTTTGTAAATTCATGCCAGTTTTCCTTTTTATTATGCATGTAGACCAGAGTGAACAATCGCTGTTGCACGTAAATCACGATACCAACGCTCAACAGGGTGTTCTTTGGTGAATCCGTGCCCACCTAAAATCTGTACACCATCGGTGCCAATTTTCATGGCTTTTTCGGCACAAAGTAAGCGTGCTAAATAGGCTTCACGGTGAAATGTCTGCCCAGATTCAGCTAGACTTGCGGCATTTAGAATGAGCATACGCATGGCATCAATTTCGATGGACATATCGGCAATCATAAATGCAACACTTTGACGGTGAGAAATTGGTTCACCAAAGGCGGTACGTTCATTGGCATATTCAATACAATATTTTTTGACCGCTTCACATGTGCCGACCGCCATTGCACACCACATTAAATTGCCGAGGTCTAAAAATGCCGTGTAGTTGAAATCTTCATCACCTAAGCGTAAAGCAGGGGTTTGATTAAAAATTAAAGTTGCTGTTTCCGTTGCTTTGAGTCCCATAGCGGGAGATTTTTTAAACTGAATACTTTCATCCCGTCTGAGAATAAAAACTTCAGCTTGGCCATTAAGTTCAGCACTGACAAGGAAAATATCTGCACTTTCAGCCAATAGTACCAGTGTCTTTTCACCTTGAATAAAATATTGACCATCACATGAAATGGCTTTGGTTTTTAACAGGTAAGGATTAAAAGCAGGCGTAACTTCTTGAATTGCAAAGCTAGCGCGAATGCTACTGTCTTGCACAAAACTATTTAAATATAAAGCTTGTACTTGCTCAGAACCCCATTGTGTAATGGCATTAATTACACTAAAGGTAGAGAGCATACCCGCGGCTAAACTAAAATCACCTTTGGCCAGATGCTCTGCAATAAGTATATTGCTCAAAATATTTTTCTCAGCAGCGACACCACCAAGCGCCTCAGGCAAAGCATAAAAGTTCAGACCTAGCTCTTCAATATATTGCCAAAGTTCTGTTGGAAAAGTTTCATTTTGATCGGCACTTGCGGCTAACGGGTAAAGTATATCGGCGGCAAACTGTGACATGGTGTCGATGGCCATTTGCTGATCTTCTGAATAGCTCAGATCAAATAATGATTTTTCTTGATTGTTGAGTCGCTGTTTATGCAGATCCTTATTGGCTTTAAAGGCTTTTTGTGTTTTTGATAAAGTCTTATAGCCCGCTTTTGAGCCTTGATATAGCGATTTCTCCACAAATTTTCTAAGCTTTAATTGGTCAAGTACGTCGCTACTTGCCATTTTTGTGATCAGTGATAAGCCAAATCCCTGCGCCTTATTTACCATATTTGTCATTATTTTCATCCAGCAGAATTATTCTGTGGTTTTATGCTGACATAGCGGCATACGAATAACTATGTCATGACTGACATGATGTATTGTCAAAGATAAACGGTATGTGGTGTATTTTAAATTATTCTAATATTTTGTTTTTTAAATTTTTTATTGAATCGTTTGGAATTGAAGTGATTGATCAATTGACCAAAATGACATCGCGTCATTTTGGTCAATGTACTTTTAGATAAATTTTTTCACCATTGCACGAACATTGGTTTTCGCTTCAATCACAGTCATAAAGGTATAAGCACCGATGAATTTACGGCTGATAAACATAAACTCTTTGGGTGGAACACTGAAATAACGAGATGCCATCGACTTTGAAGCTTGCTGCATTACACGGCTATGAAGCTGGCTTGCTTTCCAGTCATAAGCAAAGTTTTCACCCATAACACCAGCAGGTAAGTCTGGGTTGTTGCTTGGGCTGCTGAATGCTTCAGTTGCAAGTAAGAAGACTTTAGCCATATCGGGTTTAATGCTTTGAGGGATAGAGTCGAAAAACTCATAGCCTGTCATTGCTTGAACCATTTCTTCACTACTATGATTAAACCCAGCATGAATGAGCTTGCGAGCAACACTAAGTAAGTGTTCATCAAACTGTCGGATTGCACCAAAATCAAGCAGAACGATTTTATCCAAGATGTCATTGCCATTGCCTAAGCGAACGAGGTAATTACCAAAGTTCGGGTCGGTCTGCATTTCACCCCATTCAAAAATCTCGCGTACCGCAATTTCAAGTGATGCTTCACCAAGTTTGTTGCGACGTTCTTGCGGCAGAGACAGCATGACAGGGCTGTTAATCGGCACGCCACGTTCAAATGTCATACACAATACTTGGTCTGTGCAGTAGCCATCTATAATTTGTGGCACGATGTAGCGAGGGTCTTCTTTTAAGCGAGCAGCAAAGCGGCGTGTGGTTGCAGCCTCAATTTTATAATTCACTTCACGGTGCATCATCTCACGAACTTCATCGAACCATTGGTCGAACTCGCGTGTTTGCGGCACCATTCGTGTCAGTTTAAGCATGTTTTTAAACAGGCTCATGTCTGAGTCAATAGCTTCAGCAACGCCTGGATATTGAATTTTCAATACCATCTCTAAACCATCAGACTTGCGCGTTGCACGGTGGACTTGTGCCAGTGATGCAGTGCCCAGTGGCTCATGATCGATGGTCAAATCATCTAGTTTAGAACCCAACTGGCTGTGCAGTTGCTGTTTAATCGCAGGCCACGCTAAAGCGACTGTTTGATTATTTAAAGTATTTAAGGCTTGTGTGATTTCTTCAGGTAGAAAGTGTTCACCATAAAGTGCCATCATTTGGCCAATTTTGACGATAGAACCTTTAAGTTTGCCTATTTCAGAAACAAGATAATCGGCCTGTTCTTTCATTGCTTTTTTGCGTTTCTTTTCTTTTTCTTCTTCGCTAGAAAACATAGTTGTCGCATTAGAAGCAGCCCAACGTGTTCCAGCAAGCAACGAAGCTTTGGCAATCGATAAACGACGATCCATAGAGGAGGTTTTCAGTTGTTTAAGCTTATCGTTGTGATCTGACATAATTCAGTAAAATCCTTTCATCAGCAAGGGCAGCATTTTAGATTGTAACGGATAATATCGTGTATTCACGTATTAAAAAAGTTCAACTTGCTGAATCTAGAGTTAAAAAAGGCCATAAGTGTTAAGCAACCATCTAAATAAAGCCTAATCGGGATTGTTACATGCGAAATTTTACTTTAAGCGTATTTTTCTGAATCAATTCATCTTTATGCATTTGTATGTGTTGGAGGATCATTTCTTGTACCGGTTGGTGCATAAATCCATGTGCATAACCTTTAACAATGATGATGCTCGGTAGGCTAAAAAAGAAGTATCGAGCATCTTCAATGGTTGCACATTCATAGATCCCTTGCTGCTGTAACAGCTGCTGAAAAAAAGCTTTTTCAGTGTCGACATGATTGTTTTCGGTGTCATTCCAATAGCGTTCACGCATCGCCATTAAGTTGTTGTGTTTATAACTCATAAGTTTGGAGAATATTGGCAGAAGAACTCACTTTATAATAAGGCTGTTTGATCAGGTTTCAATGCAAAGCCTGTGAGTTCATGTAAAAAGCTGTGTGGTGGAAATTTTATAGAGGGCTAGTATGTTCATACAAAATAGGATGTTATATTAAAGCGCTGCAGCACGTAGATGTTGTGAATGACTAGATTAAAAAATGAATGAAGAAAATTTGCTTTGGGGAAAGGAATTGAAACAAATATTTAGTGCATTGCTTGTTGTGGGATTGTTCAGTGGTTCAGCCTATGCAATGGGCCCAACTAAAAAATATGAAGCATGCATGAAGCAAACTGGCAATGTGTTGAGTGAAATTGATGCATGTATGAGTAAAGAATATAAAGCACAAAAGAAACGCTTAAAGAAAGTATTTAAGCCGTATTTGGCGCAGGCTCCTGTAGATGAGCAAGGATTGGTTAAACAGTCTCATCAGCAATGGCTGGCGCAGCGTGATCAGATTTGTAATAACAAACCTATCGTGAAAAATGAAAAGACTGAATTACAGCGTATTTCGTGTCTGATGCAAATGACGCAAACCCGTGCAGATATGTACGAAGCACGTACAGGCCGTATAAACAAATAAGTGCAAAGCGTATGAAAATGTGTTTGCTGTGCATCAAAACATTATAAATCATAGAAAAACAGGGTATCATAAGGCGTTTTTATTATGACCTTGGAGACGCCTTTAGTGGATCGCCCGACTATTAGCCCTGAACATATACAGGAAGCCGCTGAAAACTTAAGCACAATTCGTGATTTTATCCGTTTTGGAGTGACAGCATTACGTCAATACGATGCACATTTAGGTCAAGGTACAGAAGACTATTTTGCTGAAAGCTCAGCTCTGGTTTTACAAACTTTATCTTTAGATTGGAATGCGGATGCTGAAATCTTAGAGTCGAAGCTACTACCAAGCGAAAAGACAGAAGTTTTAAGCTTATTAGAACGTCGTATTAATGAAAAAGTACCGACTTCATATTTGCTTAATTTGGCATATTTTGATGGCAAACCATATTATGTCGACGAACGCGTACTGATTCCACGTTCACCGATTGCAGAATTGATTCAAAACCGTTTTGCACCTTATTGCTTAGGTGAAAATGGCCAAATGGGTGAAGCAGTCAATAACTTGCCAGAAAACCCGAATCCAAAAACGCCACAACGTATTTTAGATATGTGTACGGGCTCAGGTTGTATCGCGATTGCTCTGGCTTATGCGTACCCAGATGCCGAAGTAGATGCAACAGATATTTCTAAAGAAGCTTTAGAAGTGGCTCAAATTAACTCGGAACACCACGACAAACAGTATCAAGTGGCTTTACTTGAGTCTGACCTGTTCTCCAAAATTCCTGCTGAAAATCAATATGATCTCATCGTGTCGAATCCACCTTATGTGGATGCTGAAGACATGGCAGATTTACCTGAAGAATTCCACCATGAGCCAGAATTGGCATTGGCGGCAGGTCAAGATGGCTTAGATTTGGTTCGTAAAATGTTAGCTCAAGCGCCAGATTACTTAACTGAAGATGGTCTCATCGTGATTGAAGTGGGTAATTCTGAATGGGCAATGCGCCAAAACTTTAATACTGTTGATTTTTACTGGTTACAGTTCCAAAAAGGCGGTACAGGAATCTTTGCATTGACTGCAGCTCAATGTCGTCAATTCCGTGATTTATTCATTCAATCTGTTCAAGCATAAAAGGAGTCGTTGGACATGGCAGGTAATAGTATAGGGCAACTCTTCCGTGTAACGACTTGTGGTGAATCTCATGGTGTAGGCTTAATGGCGATTGTGGATGGTGTTCCACCGGGCCTTGAGCTTACAGCAGACGATTTACAAAAAGATTTAGACCGTCGTAAGCCGGGCACCTCTAAATTTGCGACGCAGCGCAAAGAACCTGATGAAGTTGAAATCATTTCTGGTGTGTTTGAAGGTAAAACAACAGGCACACCAATTGGTTTATTGATCCGTAACACCGATCAAAAATCCAAAGATTACGGCAATATTGCACAAAGCTTCCGTCCGGGACATGCAGATTATACTTATACACAAAAGTACGGTTTTCGTGATTACCGTGGCGGTGGTCGTTCAAGTGCGCGTGAAACGGCGATGCGTGTGGCTGCGGGTGCAATTGCGAAAAAATACTTGGCTGAAAAGTTTGGTATTTTAATTCGTGGTCATGTGACCCAAATTGGGACTGAAATTGCGGAAAAATTGGATTGGAATGAAGTACCTAATAATCCATTTTTCTGTGGCGATGTCGATGCCGTACCGCGTTTTGAAGCACTGGTAACTTCATTGCGTGAGCAAGGTACCAGTTGCGGTGCAAAGCTTGAGATTTTGGCTGAAAAAGTGCCTGTAGGTTGGGGTGAGCCTGTTTTTGACCGTCTAGATGCTGACATTGCCCATGCCATGATGTCTATTAACGCGGTTAAAGGGGTTGAGATTGGTGATGGTTTTGCCGTTGCTGGTCAGTTTGGACATGAGAGCCGTGATGAGTTAACGACTGATGGCTTCCTTGCGAACCATGCAGGGGGTATCTTGGGCGGTATTTCAAGTGGTCAAACCATTCGTGTGGCCATTGCTTTAAAACCAACAGCGTCTATTACCACACAGGGTAAAACGATCAATATTAATCGTGAAGATACTGATGTATTAACCAAAGGTCGTCATGACCCTTGTGTGGGTGTGCGTGCGGCTCCGATTGCAGAAGCAATGCTTGCGATTGTTTTAATGGATCACTTTATGCGCCATCGTGCTCAAAATGCAGACGTCGTTGCACCATTTGCACCGATTGAATACTAGAAAATTCTCTTTATATTTAAGAGAGTACGCATTAAAGTCAGACTTCGGTCTGACTTTTTTTTATTTGCGTATGAAAGCTAATCTTAAATATAAGAAAAGAGCTGTTGGCATATTATGCACGTTATGGTTATCACGATACTCAGAAAACGGCATCTTACCTATTAAGTGCCAAAGTAGGCCAAACGTTGATGAATCTTCATTCGGTCTTACTGAGTAAGAAAATTTAGAGAGTTCATTTTTAAAAGAAAAAAGGAAGGGGGATATGAATAAAAAAATAAGCACAGTCAGACGAGGCACCATTATATTTTTATCACTACTCACAGTTTTGGTTATTTCATTGTTGATATATGGCTATGACAGTATGCATGACCCTGAAAAAGTTAAAGCGCGCTTATATGCTTGTGGAAAATTTGGTGATCGGCACATGCTCATTGATAAGCAGTATTTACTTTTTGGCAGAGTGACTTATCAAGGTGTGAATTATTGGGGGAAAAATATCGAAGAAGAACACGAGGCCAAAGGTTGTGATGATCAAATTCAAAGTATTGATTTGAAAGTAAAATGGCCTGAAATGACAGCATCTAGAGAAGGCTTTAGACTAGGTTCTGAGTTTAAAAATGATATCACAATCGCATTAAACCAACGTTCCGTTTGGAAAGAGGAGTGGGGAAGTAAAGACTTCTTTAATTATTTGGGTCATTTAAAAAGAAAATTAAGAAAAGGAATGTTTTCATCTAGTGGAGAAGAGGTGAGTGAAATATGGGTAGATGAAACAAAAAAATTTAACTCAGATTTAGGACTCTATGAAATAGAGGTAAAAAGTGATGACGGTGTTGGAAAAAAGGTGTATTGGCAGGAGCGTAAAGGTAAAGGGGTAAGTCTCACTATTAAGTGTCTTTATTTTAAGAGTGGTGCAACAAGTTGTGAATTTAATACACATCAGCCCAATTATGGGTTTAATACGAGTTATATCACTATAAAATTTCATAGTGAGTTACTGCCGCATTGGCAAGAAATTTATCAAAATGCAGAACAACTCATTCATTCTTTTAAGGTTGAGAAAAAATAAAATGAAACATCCGAAGAGTATAGACCGTACTCATGCTCAAAGATGTTTAGATGACCTCAGGATAGCGCTAATGTCCGACAGCATGCGTCCTCTTTTGAAGCAAAAGATAGTCATGTTAGCCAGTATAGTGCAACGCTTGTCCTAAGCTGAGGTTGTGCTCTATAAAAATAAACGAAAGATAATACTTTAAGAGCAGTTTCCAATAGGGTGATTACATGGTATATAAATTGCTCATAGAATAATAAGCATTATTGCAGGAGAGAAATGTTCTGCATTCGCCGAAGGAGCAACGACCCCGGAAACTCTCAGGCAAAAGGACTGTAATAATGAAAAAACTCTGGAGAGAAGTGTTCAATCACTCACCGAAGGGGATGGTTTAAAACATCATGGGATGTTTTAGGTCGAAGCTCTCAGGTACACATGACAGATGGGGTTGACATCAAACAATAAAAAGGAGGTGTCTATGTGTCATGTCGTTGTCATTGGTGCTGGAATTACAGGCGTCACAACTGCATATGAATTAAGTCAACTGGGTTATCAAGTGACAGTTGTGGATCGGCATTTATTTCCAGCCATGGAAACTTCTTTTGCAAATGGTGGACAACTGTCTGCATGCAATGCGGAAGTTTGGAACCAAAAATCGACAGTGCTGAAAGGCATGAAATGGATGTCTCAAAAATCTGCCCCTTTATTGCTCAATCCTGCGTTTAGTGTGCATAAATATGCATGGCTGATGGAATTTCTGGGCAATATTAAACATTATGAGGCCAATACCCACGAAACAGTACGTTTGGCTTTATTGGCTCGTCAACGCTTGTTCGAAATTGCGGATAAAGAATCAATCGACTTCAATTTAGAAAAACGTGGTATTTTGCATTTTTATCATAATAAACAAGATTATGACGTCGCCATTCGAGTCAATGATTTACTCAATAAAGGTGGACTTGAACGTTGCGGCGTAAGCAATGAAGAAATTAAGCAAATTGAGCCGACATTGACCGGCGACTATTATGCTGGATTTTATTGTGAAGGCGATGCGACGGGTGATATTCATAAGTACACGACAGGTTTGGCTGAAGTTACCAAAAAGTTAGGTGTGAAGTATCGTTTTGGTATGGATGTGACAGATATCGAACATTTAACTTCAGGTGTTGAAGTGAAGTTACAGCCAAGTTCTGAGAATGTAGAGCTTGCACCAGCGGAAGTTGAAATGCTCGCTGCCGATGCTGTTGTGGTTTGTGCTGGGGTGGGTAGCTATCAATTGGCTGAATTGGTCCAAGAGCGGGTCAATGTTTATCCTGTAAAGGGATATTCGATTACGGTTATGTTAAATGACGAAGAAAGCCAGCAAAATGCGCCGTGGGTGAGTTTGCTGGACGAAAGCGCGAAAATTGTAACTTCACGTTTAGGTAAAGATCGTTTCCGTGTCGCGGGCACTGCTGAGTTTAATGGCTATAACCGTGATATCCGGGCAGATCGGATTCAACCTCTTGTTGACTGGACCAATCGTAACTTTAAAGTTTCGACAGAGCATGCGGTCCCTTGGGCAGGTCTTCGCCCCATGATGCCGAATATGATGCCTGTAGTTCGCCGTGGAAAGCTAGAACGTGTGTTCTTTAATACAGGACATGGGCACTTAGGTTGGACGCTATCTGCGGCAACTGCGGCAATGATTAGTCAGGAAGTCGCGACAGCGTATCCTGTTTAATTCGAGTGCATTCTTGGATAGATAAAAACAAGTTTGCTTCGAGCTTGTTTTTATTATTTCTGTTTAATGATGTTATAATTCTGCCTTAATTTCAAAAGATTGCTCACAAATGAATACTTTAAACTTGAGCAAAAATAAGTAGTATTGTTTCAAGCAATTGATGACTAATGTGAAGGTGCATAATGATTAACATGAAAATGGCTTTGGTGGTTCTAGCTTCTGCAACAATGCTGTCGCTTGCTGCGTGTAGTGACAAAAAACAAGAGACTGAACAAACGTCAGTGGAAAGCTCAGCAACTGAAACACCAGTGACCAATATAGAAGTTAGTCCAGAGATGATTGATGCTGCACCTTTAGAGTCTGAAGAAGCAGGTGCATCAGCACCAGTGGCAGCGTCTGAAGCAAAATAAGTCCAAAGATCAAAAAGCCTCCCGATGTGGAGGCTTTTTTTATGGGTGAGAGTGATATCAGCGTTTAATCGTAAATATTTAGATTCAGGATATAAATCAAAAAATCATATTGAAACCATAACGAACAATCGATAGAGTTTATTTAGTAAATATTGTCAATTTGTGATGGTTTTCATCAATGCATCCTTTGCAAGCAAATGGACAGTAGAAAACATGATGTTTAATCATAACTCATGTAAAAATGAGGGAATATTTTGTACGCAGTTAAGCTCACAGAAGTATCGTTGAATTTTAAACAGCATGGCCGAGCATGTTTGATTGTTGCTGCGGTGATTTTTGTCTGCTGTTTGCTTGGGATATTCACTCGGCCGATTGCATATTTCGCTTATTTTTGGCCAGCTAATGCAGTATTGATCGGCTTATTTTTACGGTTAAGCCACTTAGAAATGTTGGTGGCTGGTTGGGCGCATTTATTGGTTATATGTCGGCTGACTTAGTCACAGGGAATCATCTTGAGCTGACGTTGGCTTTAACAATTGCCAATTTTATGACAGTAGGCGTGTCTTTATTCTTTATCCATTATTTACAAATTGACTATCGTGCATATAACAAAGACTTAAATTTTCTTTATCTTTTCTTGGTTTGTGTTTTTCTTGGGTGTTTTTCTAGCGCGATATTTGCCGTTGCGGTCGTTCCGTATATGCCACATACTTTTATGAGTACGCAAGACCTGTGGGCTGAGTTTTATATTTGGTGGACAGGGGAAGTGCTAAATTGTATTTCACTTTTACCCCTCATGTTGACCTTTCCTGCAGCGAAGAAATTAAAGTATCTTTGGAATAACCGTAGACAGTGCGAAACCCAGTTTGTCGATGTTTTACCCTTACTCTCAGTTTTAATTTCTGTGGCATGTACACATCTGTTCTTTGGTCCTGGTGCCTTACTTTTCCCTCTAGCAGGGCTCATTTGGGCGGCTTTAAGTTACAACTTATTTTATGTGAGTATCATTAACAGTTTGGTTTGTTTTGTGACTTACCATAGTTTAACGACCTATTATATTTCACGTACAGCAGATAACTTCTTGGCCACTTCTATTTCGGTGCGTATAGGGCTGTGCATGTTGATGATTGCACCTTTGCTTTTATGTATTGTGAGTCGTAATCGTCATGATCTGTATAAAGAAGTACTTTATCTGGCCAACCACGCCCCCTTAACTCATGTGGGAAATCGCCGTTTTTTCTTCACTCAAACTGAAAACTTATTGAAGAAAAATCTGGTTAAATCGATGAGTATCATTGTGCTAGATATTGATCATTTTAAGAAAATGAACGATCAATATGGTCATTATATTGGTGATGTATTGCTACAAAGCTTTGCTACGACGGTGAAAAGTAATTTGCGTGAACAGGATTTATTTGCGCGTATGGGCGGTGAAGAATTTGTGGTGGTGTTAAATAATACCACTGAAATTGAATCACAAATCATTGCAGAACGTATCTGCCGTGCTGTCGCTACTTCAAAAACTCAAGTGGCACATGCTGTTTTGAGTATGACGGTGAGTCTTGGTGTGGTGCATCAAGTTTTACCAACGCAAAATAGCCTACAGAGCTTGTTAAATCGTGCTGATCGGGCGCTATATCAGGCCAAAACTTTAGGACGCAATCAAGTACAACTTGCCTCATAGGTTAAAATTTAGTAAAAGTATAAAACAATAAAAACTATAGATACTTGGATAAAAATGAATTTTTCTGAATACCTTCGTTATGATGGGTTGGGTTTAGCTGAGTTGGTTGCACAAAAACAAATCCATCCCGCTGAATTATTACAAATTGCAATTGAGCGTAGCCAACAAACCAATCCTGCTTTAAATGCGATTATTATTCCGATGCATGATTATGCCAAGAACAGAGCGCAAAATGCATTGTCTGGCCCATTTGCTGGGGTGCCATTTTTAGTAAAGGATTTATTTCAAGAATATGCAGGTTATCCAACATCTTATGGATGCCAAGCATTTAAACGTACGGGCCATATTGCAGAACATAATGCAGAAATTGTAAACCGTTGGGAAAACACAGGCATTTTAACTTTTGGGCGTACCAATACCCCTGAGTTTGGTATCAAAGGCATTACAGAATCAGATGCTTGGGGAGCCTGTCATAATCCTTGGAATTTAAAACATAACAGTGGTGGTTCATCGGGTGGTTCCGCTTCTGCGGTGGCCGCAGGAATTGTTCCCATTGCGGGTGCGGGAGATGGCGGTGGATCGATTCGAATTCCTGCATCGTATTGTGGTTTATTTGGTTTAAAACCAAGTCGTGGACGTACGCCGTGGGGCCCAGATATGAGTGAAGCAATGCATGGGGCTGCGATACAGCATGTATTGAGTAAAAGTGTAAGAGACAGTGCAGCGATGTTAGATGCAACGCAGGGTGCAGAGCATAGCTCATTGTTTAAAATTGAACTACCCAGCCAAAGCTATTTGGCCTGTCTACAGCAGCCTGTAAAAAAACTTAAAATTGCATTTAGTACTCAGTCGCCTATCGGAACCACAGTGTCTAAAGATGCAATTGATGCTGTACACCATACCGCACGTTTGTTGGAGTCTTTAGGGCATACAGTGGTCGAAGCACAACCTGAGATAGATGGTATGTCTTTGGCCAGAGACTTTATCACGACGTGGTTTAGTCAATTTTCTTATATGTTAGAGCAGATCAAGCAACACGTTCCGACCACAGCAGGAGATTTTGAGCTGGATTCTTTAGCTTTGGCTGCCTTTGGTGCCAAAACGACTGCGTTAGAATATATTCATAATCTGAATAATTGGGGAGTATATGTCACCAAAATGAACCAATTCTTTGATCATTATGATCTTTATCTGACTCCTGCTACAGCCTCAGTCGCACCCAAAAATGGGCAAATTTCTACCCCATCATGGCAAAAACCAATTTTAAAAAGTTTATTAAAAGTCGGCAAAGCACATCTGTTGGCACAAGGAAAACTGGTCGATAAAATTGTGAAAGATAATTTGCGTTGGGTGCCTTTTACTCAGCTAGCCAACATCACAGGTTTACCTGCGATGTCTGTACCTTTGTATTGGAATGCTGACAATCTTCCGCTTGGTTCACAGTTCATTGCGCCTTTTGCCCGTGAAGATCGGCTCTTACAGTTGGCTAGTCAGCTTGAACAGGCCCAGCCATGGTTTCATAAATATAGTGAAATCAAAGTTTAGAAAGCTGAATAATGAAACTGCTGCAATTTATGTGTGCAGATCAGAAGAGAACTTTTTAAGCTTGAACTTCTTTGGGTAAGTAGCGAATAAAACCCAAACCCAGTAGAACCGCACAGCCTGCCAAAATAAAAATAAGTTCGCCTGACAGGCTGTGCCAATAATGTCCTGCAAGAATACTTCCAGACGCTACACCCAGTCCCCACATGGTGCTATACAGGGCTTGACCGCGTCCTTGTTGTCCTAAACTAAAGTTTTGGAAAATGATACGCATGGCGATGAGATGAAATAGGCCAAAGCTAAAAGCATGAATGGTTTGTGCGAAGAACTGGATCGCGAAGATTTGTGGAAAAGAACCAACCATAAACCAGCGTAGCGCCGTGAGGATAAGACAAATAGACACCATGAGTCGCCATGAAAAGCGTTTGAAAAAAATGTGAGCAATGGCAAACATAATAATTTCGGCCATGACACCGACAGTCCACAAAAAACCAATTTCTGTGGTTGAGTAACCAGCTTGTTTTAAGAAGTTGCTATAAAAACTATAAAAGGGCGCATGCGAAAAAAGCAGAATAAACTCGATACCGAAAAATGCCGCGACAACGGGTTTTTTTAAAATCGGTAACAATGGCTCGAGCTGCCCTTGTGAATGAGGTGCAGTGGTCGGTTCTTTGATGCTAAATGACCAAATAAAGGCCAAAAAAGAAATGCACAGCAATAAAACAGGAAGCATAGAGATGGGTAAAATTTCTAATAAGGCTCCGATACCAAAAACCCCGACAATAAAACCGACCGAGCCCCACTTTCGAACTTTTCCATACAAAGCACTGCGCTGTTCCGCGAGCCAAAATAGCGTAACGCCTTCAAATTGAGCCAGAATGGCGTTTTGGAAGAAGCTAAAGATCAGCATGAGTAGGGCGATCGCCTGAAAGGAGTTTGGAATGATAAAAATCATGAACCAAATACAGGCTTCCATCCACGTTGCAACTCTGACCAAGAGCATCCGTTTCCCTGATTTATCTGCAATCCAGCCCCAAATAAAAGGAGCAAAAAAACGGGTAATGATCGCAATTGAGGAAAGGATGCCGATTTCACTGTAGTTAAAGCCTTGATCTTCGAGATACAGGCTCCAAAACGGCATGAAGGTGCCTACAATGGAATAATAAAAAAAGTAAAAACCAGCCAGTCGGTGCCGAATGGGGAAAGAAAGCATCGTAATGTGTTCCTTGGTTGGGTGGGCAGATTCTGAAGAAGACTTGAACCTAAAACAAAGCTTCAAGTCGATGAAGCTTCGAGAATTTTTAAAATGGATGGTTTAAATCATGCTTATTCAGAGTTCAGGGATTAAAGCTCATTATCCTTTGACTAAACCACCATCGACAATCAAGTTTTGACCTGTCACAGCACAAGAATAGGGCGATAAGAACATTAGAATGGCTGAGGCAAATTCCTCAGGTGTAACTACACGACGCAGTGGTGTTGCACTTGCGATGTAATCAAAAACTTCATTGGGCGTGCTTTTGCTAGCATCAGTGGTTTGCAGTAAACCGCCAGAAAGCATATTGATATTAATGCCATATTGGCCAAGTTCATGCGCTGAGGTACGCGTAAAAGCCAATAGTGCAGCCTTCGCTGTGGTGTAGTCATGATAAGGCACCACTGGGTTTTGCACCAGATTGGTTCCGATGTTTACAATGCACCCAAACTGGTTTTGTTTCATACCTTCAAGCGCTGCTTGGGTAGTATTCAAAGCGGCTTTAACTGCACCCTCAAATTGTTGTTGCATAGTTTCCCAGCGGAGCTCATGAACTTTTGGGCGGGCCTCACCATTAAACTCGAATTGAATCAGCGCATTATTAATCACGGCGTTGATATGCTGTCCAAAATGCTGAAAGCTTGCATCAAACATACTTTTGACTTGTGCACTGTCTGTAACATCAGCTTGGTAGATAAAAACCTGTTCGGGATACTGCTGAACTAAGGTTTGCGCTGCTACTTGGCTGTTCAAATAGTTCACAACTACACGAGCACCTTCATTGATTAAGGCGTGTGTAATCGCAAGACCTAAACCCCGAGCGCCACCTGTGACCAGTACAACTTGATTTTTAATATGCATGATATTTCCGAACAGATAAATGTATGTATTTTTTAGATAAAGCAAGTATATCAAAACCTTTCCATGCGCTAGGTCTTAAAACTACTGCTTTTCAAGTTTTCAATGCTCATTTAGCTGGGTTAGAGTATTTAGATAAAAGCCGCCTAGCAGTAGAACAGTTTTAGCATTGCTGATTACTGGGCCTGAGTTTGCTCAAGGTGTAGCCTCAAAAGACGACGCAATTCTAATAATGTTTCTGCTTCCTCATGCACAGAATGATTGCCTTTAATAATTTTTTCAGAGATAGCTTGTTCTAAATGTGAACTGGAATAGGGCACAATACCATCGCTTATGTCATGTATGTCATTGGTCTGACGGTGATTACCAATAATAGAATGATAAGGAACTGTGGATACCGGCATGATGTTACTGGTCAAAGCCATAAAGCGTGACTTTGGACTTAAGTCGTCTGGGCCAGATTGCACCATGCCTTTGGTGCTAGAGCTACCATTGAGTTGTATATCCACTTGGTTAAAGAAAGTAATCGGCAACTTCACCATTTTCTTCACCAATTCCATGTACCAGCGGTCAGACAGTTCACTACCACGGTGAGGTGTAGCAATAAAAATTGCACGTCCAATGGGTAAATCAGAATGAAATTGAAAACGTTCTTTGATTACGGGATATTGTTGTAATCGGGTGTATTGCTCATAGTTTAATAGTGGAATCACTTGCTCAGAAATATCGTGCTCACTAATCAGTAAGCGACTAATAACGCCGCCCATACTGTGTCCAATCAGCACGGCGTCACTGGCCGAGCGAGAGTTGGGTTGAACTTGTGCAAAGGCTTGTTTAAGTAGTGCATGAATCTGAAAGCGGCTTTCAACAATTGGCATATTGGTTGAATAAAACACCTGCCATACCTGAAAGTTTTCTCGTAAAACTTTATCCCCCAAAATGTTATTGGTCAGATTGACCCAAGTTTCAGGGCTGCTGGCGAGACCATGAATAAGTACAATCACTTTTTTATTCGGTTGGTAGGGTTCAAGCATATAGACATGTGGCATACGCAATCGCTCAGTTTTATCGAGCAAGGTTAAGTAGCCTGTAGAGCCCAGTTTATTTTCTGCCAGCCAGTAGGCAAAAGGCACAGAATAATTCGCCGTGAGGATATATTTTTGTTGATGTATGTCTACATACTTTTGCGTATAAGGATTAAATAGCTCAATCTCAAAAATGGCTTTGTCATTAAGCACATCTTCAATGCTGCTTTCAGAGTTTAATGGCTGTGCCGTTGCGGTTACGGACAAATAGCGTGCAGGATGGATATTGGGATTGGTTTGATTTTGATAAAACGATATCGGGTCAAGAATAAAATCATTTTTATGAATAGGGTCCGCTTCAGTCACAACCACGAACTCTGCGCCCAGACCATCTTGACGGTTGACTTGATAAAAACCTGAGAAGTTTAAATTATAACTGGATTGAACTCGGTCAATGGGTTTACTTTTCAGTTCAGGATAGTGTTCTAAATTTACAATATATTGACGCTGTTGGACGTTGAGTTGCGCGGGAACTTGATGAAAAGGCTGCGTACGGTACGCCGTGGTAATTAAACGCGACAAAGCGACATTGTAAAAAGTGCGGACATGCATTTGTCTTTGATCAAAAACACGGGTACTTGGGCTTTCTTACATTTTAAATAAATACACATAGCTATAGCGTAAACTTTGGTCGAAGGCATTAAGGCTCTGTTCTAAGCAGTGATTATTTTCACTATGTGGCTGTGCGTGGGTACAGTTGCGTTGTTTTGAGAGCTCTAAAGCTTGAGCCAAATACAGTTCACTTAAAGCAGCATAGCGCTCATCTGCAGCAATATCTGTTTGTGTGTTTAAGCGCTTCAAGCATGTTTCAAATTCAGCGCTGCATTGCTGTGGCGTCAGGCTGAGTAATTTGAGTAAGCTGGTGGTTTCCGCACTCAATCGGTCAGAGATGGATCCGTAAATTTGAACAACTCCTATAAGTGATATTCTGCTCCTCAAATGATGTTATAAACATCAATATATGGAGTATTTTATGGCACGTAGACCAAGAAGAAATCATTCAAATGATTTTAAAGCTAAGGTAGCACTTGCTGCGATTAAAGCAGAAAAAACACTTGCTGAATTGAGTGCTGAGTTTGATGTTCATCAAAACCAAATTATTGACTGGAAAAATCAATTGATCTCAGCTTCCTCGCAAGCTTTCGATCAATCAAAAGCTCCA
>CAACWN010000140.1_pt1 | contig 20162 bp, 26 predicted proteins | sample 2275671 | NCBI WGS metagenome assembly CAACWN01 (sample SAMEA5312464, study PRJEB27640) | indoor metagenome | biome: indoor environment; feature: controlled; material: polymer furnished wood metals | place: Austria | collected 2011-04-21 | reverse complement strand
CCTGTATTTGCATTAATAAAATCAGCATAGGTGGGGCATTTATCGGAGAGTGATTGATTCGTTTTTTCAGGGTACGAAGAACAATCATAGCCTAAATCTACAATATCGGTTTCATAGAAATCATTCTTTGACCACTCACCATAGACCCATGATGCAAATTCCTTAATAAACCCATCTTTATTTTCAGGGGATACAAAATAAGCAAGGTCTTGCTCTACTTTCTTTAAGCTTTCAGTCAAGTATTTCATTGCTAGTCTCTTAAAATTTAATACCTAAATTGTATATGTTTGACTATATTTGTCAATATAATTATTTACTATCAATCACTCCCTTATGCGATATTCAGCGGAATTTCGTGTTTTATTTTTACTTAACGCTATATTTCTAACGCTATGCACATCTCCACTATTATCAGTTGAAATGTTCTGCGTATTGGTTTTTGAACTCAGCGGAGAGGGGGTTGTGTTCATCCATCTCAACTAAATCCAATTTATCCAGATATTTCACCAACAACTCTTCTGGAAGAATAAAGTTCGGATTCGAGCATAATGCTTCCCACTCGATGTATTCCTCATATTGTTCAAGTTGTTTTTCATTGAGAGCGTAGTGATAGCAAAGCTCCCACCAGTGCAGATGGTCTTTGAACCGCGCCATGAATGCATCTAAATCAGCAATTGGCTTATGCTCGATGTAAGTATCCCAGTGAATCAACTCAGCATGTTCAAACATAAAGTCGTAACTTAAATCTTGGTCACACGCCACAAACTTCCAAGACAGTATATCTTTATGTTTGCGTATGAAATCTTCACTGAGCTTTTGACAATGTGAGGCCGTTTTCCAGTCAATGCGAGAAACGTGTTTTTCTAAAAAAGCTTCGGAAAATGGCTTGTATTCTGAAACCAAAGGCCAATCGAGTTGATCCGAAAGTCGATCTAGGTGTTCCTCTGGCACGTACTTTAACGCAAGTGTAATTTCACGCGGCACTAAAGCGGCAATCTCTAAAAAGTCCATATTTACCCCCAAACTTCATTTAAAAAACTGTTTAGCTTCGCATCAATGCTTTGTAGTGTTTCTGTTGTATCAATTGTGATTACACGCAAGCTATCAAAGCTGATTTTGATTGATTTTGGCTCCACTTGTTCTGTAAAGAATCCGCCGCCACATTCAATGTTCAGATATTCATGAAATGCATGCTCTTTTTGTACTAATGTTGCTTGCTCCCACTGCAATCCAACATCAGCCAAATACTGCTCAAAGGTTTCATCGCACATTTTCTATCACCGTGTTTAGCCATTCTCGGCCACTTTGTTTGTATGTGTTTATTATAACGCATTTATGCAGCAATGTATATTATATAATGCATATTATTTAAATAATTCACGGCGGGATTTTTCTAAATCCTTTCTCTGAAACGAAAAGTCGTGCTATCCATCCCCACCTAAATCGAAGATTATAGATGGGGAATTTCGCACAGTTAGTTAAAAAGCAATCTTAAGGTTGGTTGGCATAGTCCAACTCAAAGAAATCTATGATACATGTGCGACCATTTTCACATTTGATTTCGTGGGCTTCGCTACCTAAATGATGGATTAAACCAACATAGGTGCATACCACATCCGTATTGCCGCCTACTGTTGTTGATACTTTATCGCCCGCTTTGAAACTACGCATTCTCTTAGCCCACTTCTCAATATTTTTTTGCTGATTAGCGTGATAAGCGCTTTCAACTTGTTCTGCTAATCTGCTCACTAATAGATTAGGCATATTGTAGATAATCTCATTGTCTACAAAAACGGAAAATCGTTCATCATACGGTAGGGTACTTAATTGTGTGCCAAAGATATTCATCAATGTAGCCAATGGCATTGTTAGATAACCATTCACAGTTTTAGGGCGCTTGTGTGTTGATAAATAATCCTCATATAAAGACCAACCAAATTCTGTTAGTCGCACTTGAACGGTTGTGTCAACTCCAATTTTAACTGGCTGTACTTCAACTTTCTTACCCATACACGAATACCCAAAGGTAAAGCTACACCTCACCATGAGGTGTAGTTAATTTAAAGATCAAATATTTAGTGAGAGGTCTTCACGAAATTCATAAAAAACGTTGTACTGCTCTTGGGTGATTTCTCGAATTGAGCTGAACGCCAGAACAGATCTATGGTGATAAAAGGCTTTACTAAACTTAAACTGTTTCAATTGCTCTAAGTCCATTAAAGAAGCCTTGTCTAGCGCTTTTTGTGCGCGAGAATGGTCATCACCCAAACTAAAGAAAAGTGAGGAGAGGGCAAGAAGTATAGCAAGTGTTTCGGTTTGCTCATTGCTTAAGAAGCATACTGGTGAACCTTGGTGGTCAAATTTTACGATAAAAGCCATTTCCATCTCCGATATGGGCTATCTTGCCCTTGTTTGTATAAATAAATTATAACGCATTTATGCGGAAATGTATATTATACAATGCATATTATTTGAGTTATTCACGGCGGATTTTTCTGAATCCTTTCTCTGAAAGGTAAGCTTTTGCTCTTAAGGTCGTATGCGCAGATTAAGTGTTATTCGTTGCTGCTATAACACACAAACCCGTTTTTCTACGGGTTCATGGTTTTAGATGTGAACCAGTTAATAGCCTTAAAATTTATTCCTGCACAGCCATCATAGTTTCAATGACATAAAGCAAAACCATTTTTAACAAGGGCGCTGCATTTGCGTTAATTTGATCTACAACCTCTTGTATATCTCCTGAACAATTCTCTTCTACATCGTGTGTTATTAAATCAGTCATCAGATCAATAGTTTCAGCGTAAGAAAACACATTGAAACCAATTGCATCATGCGACTTCTGAATATTTATTGATTCAATATAAGGAATACGTTTAACGCCATTCTTCTCAATTTTAACAGGGGAACTCACCTCGTTACTTGGTTCACACTGATCAAAAATTGACATAAAGAAGTCTATGCCTGCATCTTTTAGATTCCGCTGATTAGCTTCATAAGCAATATGACCCACCATTTGCACATGTTCCAATGACATGCTTGAAGGCACTCCAATGAGAAGAAAACTCTTTGTGATTGTTAACCGACCCAAGGTATATGCAACTGTATTCACATAGTCACAAGTATCTAGCACACCCAATTCAAGGACGTAATCCTCATCAAATCCAAGCTCATTGACCAAGGCGTAATACAAAGGAATAGGGTGGTGTGAAACCATTGATCCATCGGCATTGAAAATATACTGACCCGAATTCTCCATGCTCGTATCAGCATAGATATACTCAATATAGGAACCATAACGTTTTGCAATAAATGCCAATGCATGCGCAGCGAGTGATTGACCGTGGGACACAAATGTCAGGTGGACATCTTTTTCATGGTTTTCAGGATTCGCCATTAATATATTCAGCTCATCTGCTGAATAGTTAAATTCGCTTAAATGCTTTGCTCCAATTGACTCGAAGCCTGAATCTTCTTTGAAGCGCCCCAATTCAAAACAACCATGACCTTCTGGCGACCAATATTCATGCAAAAATAAATACAACGCCTTTGCGCTCATGCAAATACGGTTGTCGCAAATGTTTGACATCTTCATCTCCTGGTTAGGTTTTTAAACCCTTGTTTGTATAAGTAAATTATAACGCATTTATTCTTTAATGTATATTATATAATGCAGATTATCTGAGTTATTCACGGCGGGATTTTTCGAAATCCTTTCTCTGAAAGGCAGGTTGTTGCTCTTGAGTCGTATGCGAAGATTAAGGCAAGACGGCACAATGATTGATGTATTAAGGAGTATGCGTAGTTACGACAATATATGTCGTTGGGTGTGGCAAAGCCTGTATTTCATTTGAACAAATAACTATACAATATACATAAATAACCATAGAGACTTTATAATGCTTTATCCATACTCAATTATCATGGATGCTGAAACAACTTCACTACGCCCAAATGCAAGAGTGACAGACTTTGCTGCTTTGATTTTCGACCACCGCACCAAGCAGGTAGTTGATCATATTCAGGTGTTCTTTGATGTGAATAGTCAAACAGGTCATCTTGATCCAGAAACCATGAAGTGGCGTGAAGAAAATAATTTGGTCATTATGGAGCCAAGTTGCTTTTCGAATCATCAAACACTTTCTAAATTCCTTAATTTTGTTCATGACTTTACTGAAAAAGAAACTGAATTTGGTATTTACGCGAATGGATCAAATTTTGATTTTCCAATCCTTCAAAGCCTTATCCATGATGTGAATCTTAATGCGGCAGAAGGGAAGGATGAGCTGAAAACCAAATGGAATTTTCATAAAGAAATGTGTTTGCGCTCAATTGCTATGGCGTTATTCACTAAAGAGCAGTACAAGCAAGCGCAAGAAGTAGCGCGTGAGAAAACACAGCATGTTTTGAATACCATTGAGCATTCTTCTCCACAGGTCGCTCAAAAGCATAATAGCTTGCACGATTGTATCTTTGAAGTTTGGATGGTGGATGCTTGTTACGAGAAGCTTAAATCGATTTAAAAAACCACTTATTTATAACTAATAAGCTGACCATTGATAGAATCTATCAGTGGTCATTTTTTTATAAATCAATATCAAACAAATTCTTATAACTGAGGATTATTTATGCTTGTAAGACCAGATCGAAACCCACATGTATTCTACTCGGCGATACTTTGTATTCTGGCCGTGATCTTGAGCTTCTTGTTTGCTTTTTATGGGACGATAACTTTATTCGTTCAGGTTGTTAAGTCTGACAACCTTGCAACTGTGCTTATAATTGGGATGCTACTTGTAGCCTTTGCTGCGGCTACAGGTGTTGCTTGTATGGTTGCTCATTTTATTAGGGTTTATCGAAACCCGCGGAAATATCATCCTGCGGGTGCTGTCGCTTTGTTGCCGCTATTAATTGCTTTTTTTATTGTAAACGCATTGATAATTTTTTTGGTTTAGAATTTAAAAACACCCCATAAGGGGTGTTTTTTTTGGATCTTAGACAAAGTTGTTAAGAAAAGGCATTTGCGTAATCAGCTTGATTGTAACCACTAGACTCAGAAGTATCTGCGGTAATCTTATTCTGACTATTGGCGTAAATCTTTGTCATGCTTTCGTATGACGAGTGGGCAGTTCGATAATCAGTCCAAAGGCCATTTATATTGAGTTGTTTCCCATGTGCAAAAAGCTTCTCCGTGAGGGTTACGTCTAAAGCTGCATCACTTGAAGAGATGATATAAGTGTGTTTTTGGCGCAAGGGGTTGATGAGATCATTTCTCAACATTGGTTTAAGCATATAGTCATTGATAAACGCTCTGTATTCTTCTTTAATATGCGGCATTTCAGGTAAGCCACCCAAAATAAGAGCATGGCCTTCATTGATGATTGTGGCTAAATCAATGTTTTTCTCTTTATTCGTGTTATTGAAAGGGTTGGTGGTTCTAGCAATCATCTCAAGACCTTTCAAGATAGGCTCAAAAATATATGCATTATCAAACAAGTTTTCGTTATCTCGAAGAATGTCGAGCACTACTTTAGGAGTCATGGCTTCTGTGACCTGCGCAAAAGCAGTGGTTAGTTGCGCATGATTGAAAGATCCTGCTTCAAAGTAGAATTGGGCAATTTGAGCAGGCTCTAAATTCAAGAAGGGGTTGAACCCATACTCCTGTAATGGTTCCAAGAATGTAATGAGGAATGCCTTGGCTCCTGATCTGGCACACTGCTCTTTAATCGCCATGTGTAAATCATTATCTAGTGTTGATGCAGCGAAAATCACCCCTGAATCGCAGTTTAATGCGCTTCCTATAGCCACAATCTCAAAACAGCCCTCAAAACCTTGTAGGTTGTGTGGAGATATGAACGTGTTGCTATGGATGCGCTCTTTAGGCCATGTATCTGTTATATCAAACATCGGGATTCCTTAAACTAGTTGACGATTGTTAGACTGTAACTTAGTTTTAATTTTAAGAGCTGAATTGGTGAATAATTCGAGGAATTCTTGATTATCAAGCTCACTTAAGCAGTGAGATACCAATTCAGACTCGTAACGAGATGGGTTTAATTCAATAAACGCCACATCAGATGGATCACAATTCTCAGCATCACCACATAACCAGTAATCTTCAAGAAACAGTGCAATATCTAGTTTATGGGTATTTAGATCAAACATTACATTGGCATTAAGTGAACTCCAAGAAAAGTCCTTTTCATGGTTGTTCATGAGTGATTTAAAGTCTGAATCAGGGTTATTGCTTAAATGCACAAAGCCATAGAAGCCTATGACTATTGATTGATCTGACTCATCAAATTCTGCATAGTTATTAGAAAGTGAATAACGGATAGATGAAGCAATATCCGTCGTTAAATGGACGTGTTTTGCCATAGTTGCAGCGTACTTCGTTTGTAGGCTTGTTACTTTACTCATCTCATCTCCGATTGGCTTATTTGCCTTGCTTGCATGAGCTTATTATAACGCATTTGTTGAATTTGATATATTATACAATACATATTGTTTTAACCGCGCCGTGATATTCGAACCAAGGTATTAGTATTTTGGTCTTAAAATTTAGTACTTAAATTCGAGGGTAGGGCTGCTTTACATCAGGCCAAAAAAAACCGCAATCTAGTGCGGTTAATTTCATAGGTGTTTAAATGCCTTCTAGCTTATCTGCCATAGCATTAAGCTTTTCGGCTGTCCTTGTGTTTTCTTCTTCAAATAGAAAGAATTCTTCCTCAGTCATATTGAGGTCATCTGCGGTTATACCACCTTCCAAATGAGTAACAATCATTTGTGCTGCTGTCCGATATGACAGAATTCTGAATTTTCTTCTCGTTTCGCCAAGTGCCATCTAATTAAGCCTATTCGCATTTAGTAAGCATGTACAATTTGTAATAACCCTTGGGAATTTAATTTAAAACCCACAGTTACGCTATTTAAGCGCTTACCAGAATATTCAGACTCATCTTCATCTAGATCGCTATTCATTGAGCTACGTAAGAAATATGCGCCCTCTGCAATGAGCAAAGCATCACTATGGCCTAGCACTGCATTGGTGGCAATAAAGGTATCAGCGTGTTCTAACTTAAATATGTTTTGCTCAGAACAGTTTGCCACATCATCAATAAATCCATATGTCACATTAAATGAGGCACCAGATTGGCAGTGTTCGACCACAAATTTGGATGTTTCAAGGGTTAGATCATCCAGGCCAATAATTTTGAATAGTTCAATCATTTGTTTCTCCGAAAGGCTATCTTGCCCATTGTTTGTATGTGTTAATTATAACGCACTTATAGTCAAATGTATATCATATAATATACTTTATTTGAGTTCTTCACGGCGGGATTTTCGAGAATCCTTTCCCTGAAAGGTACGCTTTGATGTTAAAGTCGCATGCGTTGATTAGGAGTTCAGAAATTTATAAAGATATACTGTAGTATGTTTTGGAAATTTACTTTTGGTTCATTTTTATGCTTACAAAAATATCTGTAATTATATCAAATCAACAGAATTCTAAAGCAGGCGATTTCACAGCCTTGGCTTTTGATCATGAAGATAAAAGGGTATTGGATCACATTCAGTTGCAGTTTGAAGCTACCCCTAAAAGTTCTCCAAAAGCTACTATCGTTAATTTCACGGATTATGGCCTACATGCTGATCCCGTGACTAGACATAAATTATTAAAATTTTTTCACAAATTTTCGAAAAGAGACTCTATTCATTTTTTTGTTAATGGCAGTGCTCCGCGTAGCCTTGCTGATTTAAGCACCCAATGGACTTATGAAAAAGAATTAAGTCTAGCAACTTTAGCTTTAGCGTTGTTTGATAAAGAAAAATTTAAAAAAATTAAACAAGAGTGTGTATTTAAGGCAACGGATTCTTTTGATTTGATTAAACATTCGACCATGACCACTGACACAAAATATAGTTTGCTTAGCTGTATGCTAGAGGCTTGGATTTTGGATGCTTGTTATGACCAGATAAAGTCGAAGGTGTAAGTTGGTTCGTATTAGTGAGCAGCCTGCCAATTAATCGACTAGCAGGCATACCCAAGGAGAGGTAAAGCGCAATTGTCAAATTAGAAACAAGTTCCGTTGAAATTGCACGCACTCAAAATTAAGCTGCCTCTACTGACTGGCTACAGACCTCATCAAACCATTTCTCGATATTCACAATATGATTTTTCTTATCTTGAATGACATGCATACCGCCATTTTTTGAAACTATACTTGATAGCCCGATCTTTAATTCATCCCGGTTCTCAATCATGTACTGTTTTGAAACAAATGGCATGCCATTCCAAAGGTAATAGAAGTTCTCTGAACCAATTGAGGTGATAATGATTCGATCTAATTCTGGCAGCGCAGATTCAGAGCAGCCAAAAAAGCTAACGGCCAAATTAAACTCAGGATTAAAGCACTTTACTGGGCTATAAATCTTTGGTTTTGCCGTTGGAATATGGGTAATCTCATAGCTATGAGTAGTTTTGTAAAAATGCTTATATTCAAACAAATGTTCATCCATCGAGACTGATACGATTTCAGGTAATGTCCAACCTTTATCTAAGCACATTTTAATTTTTTCAACACTAAAGCTTGTGTCGTAGCGGATTTGACTTATCAGCTCTTCATCAGTGAATTTGGCGATAGCGACCACAAAATCATTAACACGTTCTGCCACAATAAAACCTTGCGCAATCTCCGTACATGCTTCACGCACTGAAACTAATGCACCAATATTTTGAAAAAATTCTTTTAACGCCATTACGAATCCCCGATAGGCTATTTGCCCTTGTTTGTATGTGTTAATTATAACGCATTTAATTGGAAAAGTATATTATATAATGCATTTATTTATTGTTTTTTAGTGGGATTTTTCAAAATCCTTTCTCTGAAAGGTAAGCTTTGTTTTTAAAGTCGCATGCGAGGATCGTAGCTGCGGGAATGCAGGCCGTAGCCTGCAAACCAGTTCTTTTATTTCCTGGGAGTATGTGGAATTTTACTTAAGTAGAGTGAAGCCTTTGCGGGTTCCACCGATCTCCAATGCGTAAGCATATGCAATGTCATAAGTCGAATGGGTGTCGCCTGATGTGTAGTATTCAGAGCGCAACGCATCCTTAGCACCTTGAACGATCTCAAGTGCCTGACCAGTAAAGTAATCGCTAATGTTATTGAGGTTCAAAAATAAGGGGTTAAATTCACTGAGGTTTAAAGCTCGATCAATACGCTGTTGATAGGTATCTGCAGAATCACACTCAAGTTCGATTGCTTCATTCAGCTTGGCTTTGGCGGTTTCAATGTAGTTTTCAACAAGGTTTTCTGTGCAGCCAAATACCTCGATTTTCAATGTGGTTTTTTTGCATAATACCTTTGCATCAAATTTAAGCCTTACACCCAATTCGCTCATGGCTTCATTGATTTTATTGGTCAAGCGTGCTTTTCGTTCTGAGTCAACGTGTGCCATTTTGGATACTCCAATTTAATACATTCTTGGTTATTGTGTAAATTATAACGCATTTGCGCAGTAATGTATATTATATAACGGAGATTATTTTAGTTATTCACGGCGAGATTTTCAAAATCCTTTCTCTGAAAGGTATGCTTTGTTTTAAAGTCGTATGCGCAGATTAATGACAGGGGAACCCCCTTGTTCGTTATAGTTAATATTGCCAACCCAGTGGCTTTAAGCTGACTCTAAAGCTTGGGAAGACGTAACTTCATCTATAAGATCAAGGGCAATTGTAGTAATTTCACTTGGTAGTGATTTGTTGAAGTCCATCAAACCTGAAAGTGCATGCTTCACCACAGATTCACTCATTACCCGGCCTTGAAACTCACTACATGTTAATACGCCGTGCAGCTTGTGCTTAAACCATTCCATCAAGACCTGCTCATTCATGACAATAACGCCGTAGCTCTGCAATAGGCTAACGTCTTCTTGATTTAAACCAACTTTTTCAACTGATATATTCTTAAAGGCAATTTCATGATTGCAGATACTTGGATACGTTTTTAAGTAAGATGAAATGCAGTCACTCTGCAGTTGGACTGATTTATTATCTAATTTTTGTATCAAGATTAAGGCAACCATGAGCTGTGGTTGTAAGGAGTCAATTAATACAACTTCTTGGTGAGAGTATATTCCACGAAAGCTTAGATCATATTTAATTTTCAACATAATTAACCACTCAAGTATATGTAACTTATAACGCAATTATATCATATTGTATAAAAATAACTCAAGTTTTTTAAGTGTGCCGCTCACAATTGTCACGACAAAGCATTGAAATATATAAGAAATCTATTTCATCATCCCTCTGATAGCTATTAATTGCATTTACTTTTTAGAGTAAGTGGGTCGATATACGAGTTATTGCGCTTTTTAGAATAAATATTGAAGTATGTAGTAAAATATTGGCTTTAATTCATATTAAAAATTTCAGATTGGTGCTTTAATGAGGAATCAAAACAAGGGTTTTACGTTGCCTGAAATGGCAGTTTCTTGTGCTGTTATCTCTATATTGGCAGTGATCGCAATGCCTGGGTATAACTTATATTCTGGAATAAACCAGTTATTTCACACCAGAAATAAAACTTGTATTATAAGTTAAAATATACCCAGTAAAACTGTAATAATAAGAGGTGTTTGTATGGAGGTAACTCAACAAAAGGGATTCACGTTAACCGAGATGGCTGTATCTGTTGCTGTGCTCTCTGTATTAGCATCAATTTCGATCCCTGGGTACAATATGTATATTGCACGCCAACAAGCGGCAGAATCCGTTGTGCTTATGGATACTGTAAAATCAAAGACTTTGCAAAATATTATCAAAACTGGAAAGTGTACCGAATTTGGAACCACTGAAACACTATCAGGTAAGTACGGAAATCTTGTTGTCTCTGGAACCGCCTCAAAAACAGCTTTGATTGATAATCAAGTATTACAAAAAACAGGGTGCATTTACACCTACACATTAAAGGCCGATGCACACCGGTTTATTTCCGGTACAACCATTGTAGCCGACTTGTTTAACAATGGTGCCTTATCGAAATCTGCGTTAACCACGGTAGATAATCTTTACATGCCGAAATCACTGGTTACACTGCTTGAGGGGATGAAATCGACAATTAATGGCGACACACCAGTAACAACACCTACAACTACTGTCGTGCAGCTTGTTCCAGAGACAAATCCAACTACACCAACCAATCCAACTACGCCAACTACACCAACCAATCCGACAAACCCAACCACCCCAACTACACCAACCAATCCAACTACACCAACTGATCCGACAAACCCAACCACGCCAACTACGCCAACCAATCCAACACCAATCACAGGTGAAACAAACCCTGTTGTAGAAACGCCTTTTTACAAAGGGTGGAATGATACATTATGGTCAAATAAATATTCAGTTATCTACGCCAACCACTCTACAAATCAAGTGACATTACCAAATGGTACTGTTTTAAAGGATTTTACTTTTAGGCACGTTTTTTTCCCATGGATAACATTTAATGTCGTCTCAGGGCCTACTCCTAAATCTATTAAGTTTAAAGTAGTAAGTCCTAATGGTTATTCTTTGGTGGCTGATTTTGTTTATCTGCCCTGTACAGGCAATTGTTTATCTTATGTATTAGATGGGAGAAGGGTTGAGGCATTGCAAATGAACGTCCCATTAAGAACAGATACTTATTATAATTCTCTCTGGGAGAATGGAGTTGAGCTTTACTATATTGATGCAACCTTTTAAATCATCTGTTTTTATTAAAAACACTTTTTAAGCAGTATTCGTTGCTAAACACAAGCAAAAAAGCCAATGATCTAGACCATTGGCTGCCGTAATGGTGATTTTGCAAAAAACTTCCGGGTCAAGAAGTCCTAACCAGATCTGCATAATCGCAAGAACCACCCAAGGATGTAAGAATTTCATCAGGATCAATCTGCATATCAAATAGTGCAGCAACACCATTTAATTTCAGAAAGTTATTTAGGCCACTGTATGACGGGTGAGTATTAAAAAAAGAACGAGCAATGTGCATTGCACAAATAAATTCTTGTTTTTGAATAATGTGGTTTGGAATGAATCGACTTTCAAACGCAGCATTATAGGCAACTACGTAGTCATGATCGCCGTGCACAAGAATTTGCTCTAATTGCGATATAAAATCATAATGTTGAACTCCTAAATCCTCAACAATATTAGGAGTTATTTCGTGAAAGTTTGGTATGGGCGAAAAAACAGCAGTCTTTTCTGGCAGCACCAAACAGTCCAATAAAACAGCACCATTTTGATCGATAATCGACGCGGAAATGACTTCTGCTGACTCGTCATAGGATGTTGTTTTAAAATCAATGACAACAAAATTACGATCAATTAATTCATACATTTTAATCAACCGATGAAAGTATTGGGAATAGATCCTCATCCAACTGCCATACAGCCCGTGCTTCTTCGATGCTGTCTAGGTTGTGAGCCTCATGCTCCTGACAGTACTCTACGCCAAATTCATTTTTCGTAGTGGGTGAAAGACCATTAAAAGTGGCAATACGCAAATCTTTGTGAAATATTAAATCCTGATGAACTTCTGCAGAAACAACTTCTTGGTATTTTTTCTTAGCAGAGGCAAAGACATCCTCGACTGGGATAAGGGTTGCGTTTGGCAATGGCTCTAAAGTTAACGAAATTACACCATTATTCGAGTTCAAAAATACGTTCATTCTTAATTCCAGTCTTATAAAAGTAATATATTAACATGTTCATTATAATGCAAATAACTTTAAATGTATATCTAATCTTGCGCTTTTCTACTTTACCTTATTTGCAAAAGAATCTACGTCTTTCTCATTTACCAACTTAAATAAGTAAAAATATTGTTCATACATGGGGTCTTCATCATCTACCAAAAAATCGCAATCTTCTCCCTCGCATATCAAAAAACACCTGGTGTCGCTATTGTGGATGCGGCGCTTCTTGGTGCGCTTCAAAAGCTCACCTGTATTTGGATTAACCACCTTAAGGTGTAAAACTGTTTCCTCAAGCCCTAAAGACATTCTACTTTGACATTGTGGGCAGCAAACCGTCTTTTCTAAAGTACTGGTGTTGTTGGGTGTCACTGTGAACTAGCCTCTAAAGTTGCTGTGCTTTCAAGCTTGGTTGTTTCTTTGGCTTTTTTCGTATTTTCTTCTATATTTGTTTTAACATTTAGTGCTAATGCTTTATCCAGGTTCCAATAAATATTGTAGGCCTCACTGTATGTCACTTTGTCATCTTTTACGGCATCAGACATTGCTTTTTTTAAGAAGTCATAATGCAGATTGCTTGCAACTCTCTCATCACCAAATAAGTATTGCGATGACAAGTAATCTAGTTGAGTTGTTTTTAAATAGCTATAAGCACAACTTCTAATTTCGTTTACTTTGTTCGCATTGGAAATCCAATAATTCGCACTAACGAAAAGTTTGGTGGGGAAGGTTGCAGTATTCTCAATATCACTGTATTTAAGTTCGGTTTTGCAGGAACCTTGGATGTTATCTAAAGGGTGAAGAATAGAACTTATGTCGGTTTCCGTGCCATCTTTTTTTAAAACAACTACGGTGTAAATATGATCTAAAGAGGCAAGATTTCGGCCATTAAATGGAAAATCCATATTTAATATTTCTTCTCTTATCACGCTTTCTGACAGCTTTTGATCAATTGTTTCATTTGAACAGCCTCCAAAAAGAAGCATTGTTGCCGCAACAACCAATAACTTGGATTTCATTAAATAAAAACCTTTAAATTAATAAGAACAATATAATTCATTTTAACACTTTTATATATTATAAAAGGCAGCAAATACAGCAAATACAGCAAATACAGCAAATACAGCAAATACAGCAAATACAGCAAATACAGCAAATACAGAAAATACAGCAAATACAGCAAATACAGCAAATACAGAAAATACAGAAAATACAGAAAATACAGAAAATACAGAAAATACAGAAAATACAGAAAATACAGAAAATACAGAAAATACAGAAAATACAGAAAATACAGAAAATACAGAAAATTTTAGCTCTTTTCACAATTAATTAAATGAAATTTATGGCTTAAGTCTTGTTCATACAGCTTGGCTTTATTTAGAGTCTCAGTATTGTGCGTAACTACAGCCTCGATATCCAAAAGAACTTTTAAAACTTCAACAGGAACGGTGTAAAATTGACCTTCGCGATAATCCAGATACAAAACCAAATTTTCACCATTCTGGATACACTGGCTAATCTCTTGGCTAACGCGGAAGTCTGTACCAAACAAACAAATAAACGTCTTAGATCCATCATCTGCTGTATAGGAATCTTTTTTTGAGACAACTGGTAAAAAATTAATATTAGTTAGAGCTGCCAAAAGCTTGGGGTCAACATAATTACAATGAACTCGGCACACTTCTTTGTATCGAGCAAGGTACTGGGCAAGATGATCATGATTAGGAATTGAAAGCAGATCAAAAACTGGTGATACCATATCTAAGGCTTGTGCATAAGACATAATGTTGGCCTGAGTCTTGGAGTATTCTTTAACCTTACAATCATTAGAATTACCAAATAAACCAATATAAGCACCCGGTGTCGTTGGAGTGTTATTTCCCTGAATTTCAGTATTAATAATATCCACATCGACTTGATTCGTCTTCTTCAATTGTTGTTCAAAAATGCAAAGTTCAGAAGGTTTAAAGCAATCAACCAGATTCAAAGGGATTCTATTGTTAGCTGACATTTTCAACTGAGATTCCAATAGGCGAATATTAAGGTGCTTTTCAAAGTTGCTTATCATGAAGTTTCCGATATGAGCCGAAAAGTAAATGTTTGTATGTTATTATTTTAACGCAAAATATGCTTCTTGTATACCAATGGCAATAAAAGAACCCCAACATTGTTGGGGTTCGATTTGAAAGACCTATTTTATAAGTGAGTAATTGTCCTGAATGTTTACTCTGCGCTTAAGAGCCTTTAATAATATCGCGCTCATATTCAGATGCGCACTTCGCATCGCTAAAAATTGCTGCTTCACCTGCTTCAAAACGTCCATTCAAGACATCGCGTGCATAATTTAATGCACATTTAGCATTCTGACTAATTGCAGCCTCACCCTTTATGAAGCGTTTTTTAAGTACATATTTCGCATAAGATACCGAAGCAAATGCGTTTAAAGCAATTGCAGCTTCACCTTTAGGAAAGGGCTTTTTGGTTATATCGCGTGCATAACGAAGTGCAAAAGATGTATCAGATGCAATTGCAGCTTCACCTGCTTTATATGCGCCTTTTTGTACAAGAAGAGCGTGCATAAATGCTGCAGTTGCGTTTTGGGTGGTTGTGGGGTTTTGCATTATAATGACCAGATTTGTATAGTAAGTACAATATAATGCAAAATGCAAAGAATGTATAAATAAAAATTAAGCTTTCCGAATATTATTCTATTCGATTTTGCTGAATGAATTGCTTTAATTTATCCCGTGTTTTTTCTTCAACGATCTCACGATTAGCATCACTAACACGGACAAACTCACTGGCAACTTGCTCACTCATCTCTGGCATGGACTTGGAGATACTACTGCAGAAATCCCGCAATTCTGTAATCGACTTTCTAATATCCTTTTTACCACTGCTATTCAACAACGTTTCTAGGCGATTGCCGAGTTCAACGGCTTTCCCTTTATATTCATTTAAAACATTATGGTTAATTTTAACCTGTCCCTCGAACTTCGCGTCTTCTGGCGTTTGAATTTTCGACACATGTGCGTTTGGATCAAGCATTATTTGGTGAGTAATATGAATCCCGCCGCCATTCATATTTAGTACTAAATTGGCAAATTCGGCGTGTGATGTAACACAGCGCTGAATCAGCGTAGTAGGTACAAATTTAGAGAAACCATTAGGTGTAATTACTTGCTCAGCACGATGGACTTCTATGCAGACTGCTTGACCAGATTTTGCCTTTTGATTAAATAAATGCATATCATGCTCGGCCTCAATGAAGCGGGCAGTAATCACACCGAAAGAGGGGTGGGTCTGTACAGTATTCCTTGTATCGTTATACTCACACATATTAATCACCCTTTATGTCCAATAGCATTAATGATATTTTCAGTACTTGTTTGACTGGATACACTCTGATTAATAGATTGGTTGACTAATAGACCATCAACTTCTATTAAGACTTCATTCTCCAACTTATCAAAATACTCATCCCACACATCTAAGCCATAGTCGGCATTTGCTGTCATATTTTTGACAGCATGATAAAGAGAATTTTTAACCCCTTTGAGTTCTTTAGCTGATAACTTATGAACATCATTGATGTGATCCTCAATTTTATTAAGGTATTCATTAATTTGATTGAGCGTGTTATCCCATGCAAGAACCAGACTTTCTTTGAATAAATTTTCAAAATCTATTTCTGATTTGATTGCATCAACATTAATTACAGTATCGGTATTTAACTGGTTGGATAATTCCACATTGATATAGTCACCTGTGTAGACACTTGATAGGAAGCGTACGAAGTCATGCGGGGCAATGGATAGTTTTGAGAATGTTCTGTGATCAGTTTCATGACTGTGATACTGATCAAAAGCTAAGTTGCAAGTTTGAAAGCTCAAGGCAATATATTTATCGTAGGCTGCACGACTTGAAACAAATTTATGGGGTTTTGAGCAGTTAATTACACTGGCACTCATAAAACCAAAAGAAGGATGAGATGCGATATAGTTTTTTCTACGAGCATAATGATCTCTTTCCTCAACGATATTTATCTCTGTACGCTTAATCATCTCTGAAACCTAATAGGTTACAATTATCAGTAAGCATATTATAACGCATTAACTATTAGTTGTATACTATTTAAGTTGAAATCTAGGCAAGTATGTTTCATAATAAATTTTTGTTCTCTTGGGTTACTACCCCTAATATTTTACGAGCTTGTTCGAAAATCTTACAAAGAATGAGGGATTTTGCTCAATCTGTCTTAACTGGCATAAATTTATGGCATTAAATGCCAAAAAAAGGGGGTATTAGCGAAGTTAGGACAAAAAGCATGCCTATGTACCTAAATAAATTCAAACCTGTGGATAAGCGCTCTTATGCGCTTAAAAGCTCATGTACAAAAAATACACCTTAATAACATACTATATTTTCTTAGGGTGATTTACGATGAGTCATGCAAGCAAATGTTATCTTGAGAAAGATATCCACAGCTTTAAATTTAAACAAAAACATTTTTAAATTTAAAAATAGCTTTTAGATGCTTTTCCGCCCCCGTCAAAGCCATACCACATAAGGCTTTCAAAATCTAAAACAGTACTTTTGCAAATGAAAACAGTACTTCTGCAAAAAAAATAAGCGTTAAACGGTACTTTTCCAAAAACTAAACGGTACTTTTCCAAAACAAAACAACCTAAAACGGTACTTTTCCAAAACTATTGATAATTTTTATCGCCTGATATCAATAGGAACCATTTTTATGATGGTTAAGACTAAAAAACGCACAAAATTTATGCTAAATGCCGGAAGAAGCTTAAAACGGTACTTTTCCAAAACAGAAAAATAATGAATCCTCTGCGCATTGAACAAACTAAAACGGTACTTTTCCAAAAAACAATTAAGCTATGCAGCTCAAACTTAATTCGGTATTTAAAAACAGTATTTCTCTAAAAGAGGCTTTGTTTTTACTGCGTGTAAGGGTAACAAGGAGTCTTTGAAATCGAGTAAAATAATACCTAAGTAACTGATTTATAGAATATAACTCCAATAGACTAACATGATATAAATAATCTTTAATAAGCTATGGCTCCAATTGTGAAAAAAACTACTAATTACAGGGGTTTATTTAAGTCATAGCCTAGACATCATTAGCATAGTGTGTGCGTGCAAATTAAAACGGTACTTTTTCAAAAAAAACTAATCTCAAGGTTAGACCTAGGCTTTAATGGTTAAAACAGTACTTTTTCAAAAAAAAATCTAGCCAAATTGTGCAAAAAAGTGCCAAAAACACTAAAAATTCATCCAAAAAAACTTAGAGACTCTTAGAGTTGGGGGGGAATTTAAGCAATAAACCCTTTTGTAATTCTTAAAACGGTACTTTTTCAAAAAAATTTGCCTAGTTTTTTGTGAAAAAGGCTATGACTTTCTCCAAATTTTGAAATCAAATGACTTTTTGAGCTGTTTTTTGGCTTTATTTGCAATTTTAGAATAGGTCTTTGTTAGTATCGGCATCAATTCTGGATAATTTGGCCTTTAAATTGATGAACATAACTTAAAACAGTACATTTTCAAAAAAATCTAAAACTTATATGTATATGTTAAATATACATATTTTTTTCGTGCGTGTTTAAAACGGTACAATTTCAAAAAACGTCGAGAGATTTGTATCTTTAGCGATTTGTACCGAAATAAACATTTGTACCGTTTTAGAATTTGTAATACATTTCCTCTACTACTTATAAACCATACTGCTAATGAAACTAGATAAAATGCACTATCCAAAAGATTGGGTGGTTTTACAAAATCGTGTTTTAGACTGTTTTCGTGGAATGACGATAGATGAGCGCAGACTATTTATTTTGGCGACTCCTTTGGCACGGCTTTCGGAAGGGGAATCAAATGTTGCGATATTTTACTCGACCGAGGAATATGCATTTCATTGCGGCATTGATTATAGTACTGCGTACAACGCATTAAATAATGCGACAAATAAGTTATTTTCCAGAGAATTTAGTTACATCAATACTGATGGTGATTCAGTGAAAATGCGTTGGATCACTAAAATTGTTTTTTCTAAAAATCAGCACGGCGTAAACATTTTTTTCTCTGATGATGTTTTGACTTTACTGCGAAATTTTGACTCGTTAAATCCATATACCAAATATAAGAAAGAAGTGATCTTACGCTTGAAGCGTGATTATTCTATGGACTTATATCATTTAGCAAAAAAACAACAACGTATTGGAACCTTGATTATTACAATTGATGAGATGATTAAGCAATTTGGTTTGCCTAGCTCATATAAGGACATTAGTAATTTCAAAAAGCGTGTTCTATTTCCATCCGTAGATGAAATTAATGAAAAAACAGACATTGAACTGAGTTATGAAAGTATAAAGGAATCCAGAACAATCATTGGGTATGAATTTAAGATTTCACCCAATTCAAAGAATGCTGTAAATCCTGCACCCAAACTAATTGGACAGCAGAAAGATCCTTTATTTAAAATGACTGCATCGCAATTAAATGCATTTGGAAATCAATTGGCATTGCTGCCTGAGCTTGCTCATTTAGCTGTGGGGAATGAAAGCTATGAAGCCCTAGCTAGTCGGATCAAAGACATGCTTTGCGATGTCGATAAACGGGAAATGTTTAGGCCGCATCTAACCAAACTTGGTTTTACTTTCCGTTAAAATTAAAGCCTCTATGAGGCTTTTAATTGTTTAAACCCACCAGTTTTTAGGCACCATGAATGCAGTAGCATCGCCTGGTATATTTTCATCAAGATAACCTAAACCTTCAAAGCCACTAATTGTTCGATTGCTTTTTTTGGTTAACAATGGGCTATATAAAATAATGAAGTAGAGCTGTTTATTGCGCCAGATGGCTTTTACCGAGACATTATCGAGTGAACTTAAGAACTCTTCCCGTGGGTTATTATAATTTTTCAACGCCTGTACAATACGCCGCTTAAGATCGCGATTAGCTTTGTGCTTAAACCACTTTGAAATTTCTAAAGAGTTAAACCCACAACTTGCTAAAAACTCCCTTTCACTTGTGATCTCAAAGGCATTGGCATAAAGGCTATCAATGATTTCGTCTTTTATGGCTTTATGAGAAACACATCCCGATAAAATTTCCACTGGCACTGCAGTATGTGTTTTTGCTGTTGTGTTCATATATAGTCAAACTACTTTATTATTCATACAAGATTCGAAAAAAACTCGAAATAACTCATCGACTGAGTCGATCAACCATTCTTTACGCTTACGTTTAACCCATGCCCACATGTGTTCTATAGGATTTAAATCAGGGCTGTATGCAGGAAGCCAAAGAATTTTATGCCCTTGTTGTTCCAATAACTCCTGAATATCTGCTCTTTTATGAAATGCTGCATTATCCATAACCACTACACTATTTTC
>CAACWN010000094.1_pt1 | contig 21027 bp, 24 predicted proteins | sample 2275671 | NCBI WGS metagenome assembly CAACWN01 (sample SAMEA5312464, study PRJEB27640) | indoor metagenome | biome: indoor environment; feature: controlled; material: polymer furnished wood metals | place: Austria | collected 2011-04-21 | reverse complement strand
ACTGCTGCCTCCCGTAGGAGTCTGGGCCGTGTCTCAGTCCCAGTGTGGCGGATCATCCTCTCAGACCCGCTACAGATCGTCGCCTTGGTAGGCCTTTACCCCACCAACTAGCTAATCTGACTTAGGCTCATCTATTAGCGCAAGGTCCGAAGATCCCCTGCTTTCCCCCGTAGGGCGTATGCGGTATTAGCATTCCTTTCGGAATGTTGTCCCCCACTAATAGGCAGATTCCTAAGCATTACTCACCCGTCCGCCGCTAGGTCAGGTAGCAAGCTACCATTCCCCGCTCGACTTGCATGTGTTAAGCCTGCCGCCAGCGTTCAATCTGAGCCATGATCAAACTCTTCAGTTAAAATCATTAGTAGCTTATGGCTACAAATCTTGGCTCATCAATTTTCTGACAAATATTTCTCAAATAAACTTCGAGTAATTCTTACCATTCAATCAATGAAATATTTTCGATCGATCAATCAGTAAAAATCCACACAAGTTGTTCTTCATAATCTCTTAATGATCCTCTTGCTGATTCGTCATCAGCAAGACCTTCGCTTTAAGTTATTCACTACATTGCGTTGGTGTGCTGCGTATTCTATACAATTTTATTTGCAGCGCAAGTGCATTTAAATAAATAATTCAAAAAAACCATTCGACTGGTTATTTTTAAAGCAAAACATGCGTTTTAGATTAAATTATAGTCAATCTATCTACCATATAAATGCGCTATCTAAATAAAAAAAACAGCTAACGCTGTTTTTTTAGAATGTACCAGCTACTGTGCTTGTTCAGCAAGCCAAGCCATAAAGGCTTGACGTTCAGATTTAGATGCACTTTTCCAACTATTAATTAATTGTTGAGCATTGCCAGAACTTGTTAAATCTTTTTGTTTATCTGTCCCAGCTTTCGCAACAACAGCTTGTGACGTATAGACCGGTGCAGGTTGTACCACTGTCGTTGCTTTTTGAGTTAGATCGGTTGGTGCATCAGTAAATAGATTTTGAAGAATACCTGCATTTTGAGTTTTACCTCCCTTTTGCTCAACCAGTAACTGATTTTTGGCATTGTATAGACCAAAGATCGGCTGCTTGGCATAAGCCTTGGCATCATCATGGTTTTGCGGAGGATTGATCAGTGCCAAACGGTAAGACTGTTGGTCTTGTAAAATTGGGGTCTTAATATTCACAATCCCTGAGCGAACGATATCGTGTGAACCAATACCTGGATGCTCTTCAAAAAACTGGGTATAGCGGACACTGATAATATTTTCCCCTGCATCAATATTATATTTGTTGTCAGAACTGAATAAACGACTCTTAACCTCTTGCCCATTTAAGCCTTCAATTTTTATTTCCTCTGGAGCAGTAATAGCCACTGCTGAAAATACTGAAGTACTCAACATCAATGCTGCTGTTGCAAGGGTTATGCGTAAGGTCATTTTTACACTCTATCGATGGTTTATTAAAGTTTAGTTGCACTATGCAGTGTATAAATGACAATTTTATGACAATTTCTGAGCTTATAACCAACTCAAAACTACAATATATATTGCTAAGCTTTGATATTTTAAAGATAAATCCTTAAACAAAAAAAGAGCAGATCTACTCTGCTCTTTTTCATTTTAATGACTTGCGATTAATTAAATGTTTTAAAGCGATCCGCTTCAGCCATAAATGTTTTTTCACCGGCATGCGCTTCAATCGAACCAAAAACAAGCTGTGCACGAAGTTTCCAATTCGCAGGGATATCGAAGATCTCTGCAATCTCAGCATCTACGATTGGATTGTAATGCTGTAATGACGCACCAATATTTTGTTCAGATAACGCAGTCCATACGGCAAATTGAGCAATTGCAGAAGAATGTTCAGACCAAACTGGGAAATTATCGGCATAAAGCGCAAATTGTTCCTGCAATGCTTTTACAACATCTTGGTCTTCATAAAATAAAACCGTACCATAGCCTGCAGCAAAGCTATTAATTTTTGCATTTGTACCTTCAAAAGCAGCTTCTGGAACAATTTTACGTAAAGTCTCACGCACGATATTCCAAAACTGTAAATGCGACTCACCAAATAAAGTCACAATACGGGAAGTCTGTGAGTTGAACGCAGACGGGCTGTGATTTACCGCTTCTTTAATTACAGATTCAATTTTTTCTGGTGTTAATGCTACATTTTTACCAACAGCATAAATGGTACGACGTTGTTTGATGTGGTCTAAAAATGACATGTTATTTTCCTCAGAGATCTCACGATCTTGTTATATGCAGATTCATACTCATCATAGCTATAATTTCAAATTTGAACATGCTTAATTCAGCGACATAGTGTCTTAAAAATAGAACAATATGCCATAACATTACAAAACTTGATCTAGAAACCACTAAAGATTATTCCGTGTCATTATGCATAAATCATAAAGCGCTCTTCATCTTTATAATATTCTTTTTCAGCGGCTTTTTCCTCTATCGAACCAAAGACCAATTGCGCACGTAACAGCCTATGTTTTGGAATCTCAAAAACCTTGGAGATATCAGCATCAATACTCGGGTTATAATGTTGTAATGACGCACCCAAACCTGCATCTGCTAGACAAGTCCATACAGCATATTGGGCCATACCTGAAACTTGCTCTGACCAAACTGGAAATTCTGCCGCATCAAAAGGAATTTTCTTTTGTAATTTTTGAATGATCTGCTGATCTTCATAGAATAGAACTGTACCAAATCCTGCCGAGCATTGATCAACCTTCAGTTCTACACCAGCAAAAATATACGCGGGGACTAACTTGCGCTGCACTTCTTTTACGACATTCCAAAAGTGATGATGTGAATCGCCCATTAAAATCACAATACAAGTACTTTGTGAATTATGTGCCGAAGGCAACTTCGCACAGCCTCTTGGATCAATTCAGCTAAATACACCTGACTTAAATGTACACGCTTCCCTAAAACATAAATACTACGTCGCTTTTTTAGTTGATCGATAAATGTAGTTTGTTTTAGGTCTTCTTCGTGATTTTTTTTAAATTTTAAGTCTTTGGTTAAGTCAGTTGTTAGAACTTGTCCAATTTTATGTAATAAAGCCATACCGTGTTCCCCAAAATGTACAGTGATGCCTATTGTGTTAGGCGCTAGTGTAATCGCAGGAGAATCACTTATATTCATTACGTGATTTCTAAATGTTTGTTTTTAAAACAAACAAATTGAATCAAAAAATAAACTCCGCATTTAGCGGAGTTTATGTGACTGATCTAACACTTTAAAATTGTGCTGTTCAATCTTATTTCTCTGTTTCGAACAAAGCAGCAACAAAGGATTTTGCAGAGAAAGGACGTAAGTCGTCAATTTTCTCACCGACACCAATGAAGCGAATTGGAACATGCGTACGACTGGCAATATTAAATAGTACACCACCTTTCGCAGTACCATCGAGTTTAGTAATCGTCAGGCCTGTCAAGCCAACTGCCTCATCAAACATTTCTACTTGATTAATCGCATTTTGACCCGTTCCTGCATCGACCACCAACATAACTTCGTGTGGCGCAGTCGCATCAATTTTTTGCATGACACGTTTTACTTTGGTCAACTCTTGCATGAGATGACCTTTATTATGTAAACGACCTGCGGTATCTGCGATCAAGACATCAACACCTTTCGCACGCGCACTTTCAAACGCATCGAAAATTACGGAAGCGCTGTCAGCACCATGGCCTTGTGCGACTACGGCAATATTATTACGTTCACCCCAAATTTGAAGCTGCTCAGTCGCTGCCGCACGGAAAGTATCCCCCGCAGCAAGCATCACTTTCTTGCCTTCACCTTGTAAGCGTTTTGCCAATTTACCAATGGTTGTGGTTTTACCCACACCGTTTACACCCACCACCAAAATCACATAAGGCGTTTTGTTCGGATCGATGTGTAAAGATTTCACACGTGGTGCAAGTAAAGCGACCAACTCTTCTTGAAGCGCTTTATAGAGCGAGTGCGAGTAAATTAAATCGCCACGTGCAGTACGTTCAGTCAAGTTAGCAATAATGGTTTTCGTTGCATCTACACCAATGTCGGCTACTAAAAGCTGTTCTTCAACTTCTTCAAGCAGTTCATCATCAATTTCCTTACCGCCGATCAAAATATTGACCATACCATCGGCAAGGTTTTTACGGGTTTTGGTTAACCCTTCTTTCATGCGACTAAAGAAACCGCCTTTTACAGATGTATCTGCTTCTTCTGCACTTGTTTCAGCAACCACAACTGAACTAACAACTGTTTGCTCTTTTGTTTCAACGATTGGCACATTGACCACAGGTAAACTTGGTAGTGTGACATCGTCATCCCCGATATCAGCATCAATCAAAAATTTGTTCTGCTCATTAGATTGCTGTTGCATGCCGAATCCTTGAAAAGCACTGCGTTAAAAAAGACGGATTCTACCATAAAAGATAGGCTTTCGCTTAGCAACAATACTTTATGTAAACACTTAACAAATCAATACTTCTGGCGCTTGATCTACTTCGCATTTTTCTTAAGAATGGTTATTTATTGAAATGCTTTAACTTCACTTCAACCTGAGCCCAAATTTTATATGCACCACTTATTAGTCACGCATTCTTATAAAAAAAGATTAGTTGCACTGGGTTTAACTCTACTTTGTTTACCTATAACTACCCATGCACAAATACGCAGTGAACTTACCCGCAGTAGTTTTGAAACTACTTTAAGCAATGGCTTGCAGGTGATTATCCGTGAAGATCACCGCTCCCCAATGGTCATGACCCAAATTTGGTACAAAGTCGGCAGCACCGACGAGTCTGGAAATATAACGGGTATTTCGCATGTGCTGGAACACATGATGTTTAAAGGCACATCCAAAGTTCCCAATGACGAATTCAGTCGCTTAAGTCGAATCTATGGCGGTACAGTAAATGCTGCAACATTTACCAATTACACCAATTACTATCAGCTTTATCCCAAAACTTACTTTCCGATGGCTTTAGAACTTGAAGCCGATCGTATGCGCAATCTCTTACTACGGAAACAAGACTTTGACCCTGAAATTAAAGTGGCGATGGAGGAGAGGCGCCTGCGTACCGATGACAACCCACGCTCACTCGCTTTCGAACGTTTCAAATGGATTTCGTATCCCACAAGTCACTATCGTCAACCCGTCATTGGCCACATGAAACACTTGCAAAATATAAGTCTAGATGATGTCAAACAGTGGTATCAAAAATGGTATAGCCCAAACAATGCGATCTTGGTGATTGTGGGTGATGTCAATGCAGAATCCGCGCTCCGACAAGTTCAAAAATACTTTGGCGACATCAAAAGTCATCCAACACCTGTACGCAATGATGTGACTGAGTTTGAAAACATTGGTTACCGTCACATGGAACAAAATACCAATGTTGAAGTGCCCAATTTATATATGGCTTGGAATGTCAAATCACTTGCAACAACAGCCAATCCAGAAGATGTTTACGCGCTCACACTTATTCGAAGCTTGTTAGATAGCGGGATCAGCTCTCGATTACAACAGCGCCTTGTACGCGACAAAAAATTAGCGACCGCACTGAGTGTCAGTTATGACCCTTATAACCGTGGAGACAGTCTATTTAGTATCTCCGCACTTCCTGTCACTGGCGTGGAACTTCCCGAACTACAAAAAGCCATTGAACATGAAATTGAGCGACTCCAAACAGAACTTGTTCAACCACAAGAGCTAGAACGGATAAGTACACGCTTCGTTGCAAACTTAATTTATGGTCAAGATGACATTATCGGGCAAGCAAAGATGATTGGAAACTTAGCCGTGAATGGCTTGAATTATCGACTGATGGATCAGCTTCCACAGCATTTTGAAGCGGTTACACCTGAAGATATTCAGCACGTTGCTCAAACTGCTTTTGTTCGTAATAACTTAAGTACGTTGTACCTTCAACCAGAAAAGAAGGCCACAAAATAATGAAAAATCAAAAGACCATCTTTCACCTATTATTTATTACCATGTCTACCTTTTGCACTACCAATGTAATTGCAGATGTAAGTACAAGCAGTATTAGCAATGATGACCCACGTACATTACAGTCTGTTGCTTCTCTACAAAGCTTAAAACAAGTTCAAGCCAGCGACTTTTATACAGCACCACATGTACACGAACTTAAAAACAAATACAAAGTTCGAAGTCTATTTGTTGAGTCACCCGCCTTACCCATGGTGGATATTCAACTTACCTTTAATGCAGGCTCTGCACGAGATATAGAAGTAGAAAAAGGACTATATGGCGTTGCCAATATGGCAGCACAACTCATCGATGAAGGCACTACGCAACATGATGCGGTTGAAATCGCGAATGCCTTTGAACAAGTCGGGGCTCGTTTTAGTGTAGCTGCACACCGTGACATGTTTGTGGTTCGACTGCGTTCATTGTCTGACCCTAAAAAACTAGATGCTGCAGTGAGTACCATGCTTGAAGTATTAAAAGACTCTACTTTTAAAAATAACAGTATTAATTTGATGGTGAGCAATACCCAAGTGGGCCAGAAGCAGTTGAAAGAAAGCCCTAGTCGATTGATGAGTATTCGCTTTTATCGCGCGCTCTACGGTTCGCACCCTTATGCGGAACCGATTACAGGAACCAATGGCAGTATTAAAAAAATTACGACTCAGCACTTAAAAAAATTCAGAGATGAGTTTTTGGTTAGTCAAAATATGAATATTGCACTGACAGGCCAACTCAGTGTGAAACAAGCACAGAAACTGGCTGAACGAATAAGTGCAGCCCTCCCACAAGGTGAAGCAGCAAAGCCACTTGCTGTACCGCAAGATAAACCTAACTTTGATATTCAACACATTCTGTTTAATTCAACTCAAGCCCATGTCACCATGGGACATCTATCAACCACGCGGGATAATCAGGATCGTTTGGCGCTCGAACTAGCTAACCGTATGTTGGGTGGGGGTGGATTTAGCTCCATTTTAATGAAAGAACTACGCGTTAAGCGTGGATACACCTATGGAGCAAACAGTGCTTTTACATTTAGCCAAGCGGCTGGAAGTTTTAGTCTAAGTTATTCAACCCAGCAAGATCAGCTCATGGACAGCATACAAGTGGCGCATAAAGCCCTAGTTGACTTTGTCCATCAACCAATTGATGCACAGCAGTTAGAAGAAACTAAAGCCGGTATGTTACGCAGCCTACCCAACAGCTATAGCAGCAATGCAAACATCAACGCACAACTGGGCTCTATAGGGTTTTACCAACAAGATGCGAATTATTTAGCAGACTACCCAAAACGTTTAGCTGAGATCACGCCTTTAGATGTCCAAAATGCGATACGTAAACACATTCACCCTGAAAGTCTTACCCTTGTGATTGTCAGTAATGCTTTAGATAAAGAGCAACTTCGACATATTTTAGAATTGAATCTTGACCCGAATATTAAGCAAAGCATGCCGCATCCTGATCAAATTCCTGCGATTATTGAACCTCCGGAGCCAATGCCGGAAGCTGCTTCGCCCGATTCTGCTCAAACTGATGAGCCTGCATTAATCTAAAGTAATCAATATAGGAAATCTGGTTTTCCAAAATCAGATCTAGAGCCATCTCTTGTGTTTCTGGGAAAGTCGCTTGATGAGATAAGCGACTTACATTTTCAAATTGGTTTGGAGAAATAGGCCGAGATAAAGCAATACTCGATAAAACGACAATAAGCATAATGATCGATGCCATCAGACCATTATAAATTTGTACAAGTGTAATCTGTGATTTTAATTTAAGAATTTTTTGGATCGCAATGTGCATAACCTACCTCTAGTGAAACTAGTGTAAGTAGCGAATTGCATAATCACAAGTTGAAATGCTGAAAAATGCCCCCATTAATGCTAAAGAGGACATAATTTCAGCAAGTCAGATTGTTTGTAAAGCAGAAGTCTAACCAACAATGCTACGAATAACTGCAAAATAGAGCACTAAGGCAATTACCCCCAATGCAATCATAATGGCGAAAGCCCCAACACCATTTTCTGCATCTGCAGGGTGTGCAGGATCGTCATCTGCAATACGTCTTAGCTCCCCATTGTATGTTTCATAAAAATCAGCCCGTTGATTTTCATCAAGCTGACGTGTGAAATCATAAACTCGTTTACGTTGTGCCAAACAAAAATCACCAAGATGAATTTCTTGATGGAAAACTGCTTCATCTAATAGTGTTCGGTGATATTGCGCTAACGCTACAATTTGAGAAACAGTTGGAGGCATATCAAAATCAAAACCGTCTAATGTATTTGTCATGTTATTCTCCTTATAAAATACAGTTTCCTGTTTTATTATCATATTCAATCTTTTGATTGTTCATTGTTTAATCATGTAAACAAAATAAGATGAAGAATACTCGACAATATATTTGACAATTCCAGCAATTTGTAATAAATATTTAACATTAGCGTGATATTTATATCTAAAGGTAAAAATACCTTTAAGTGATCATAATTAGAATAAGGAGCTTAATATGATTCAACAAATCTCTCATCATGACTTAGAACATGCGTATGCGGATGCAGTAAACACCATTCAATCACAAATGAACTTCGTAGAAGCAGTACAACAGTTAGAAAGCGTTGCACGCGCAGGCCACGGTAAAGCAGCACTATTTTTAGCAGAACTTTATTATCAAGGTTTCCGCGTAGAGCGCGACTCACTGAAAGCACAATACTGGCAACAGCTTGCCACCATGAAAGCATAATAAAACGTCACCTAGGTGGCGTTTTTTTTGAGCCTAACATTTTGATATGACATATTTATTTACATAGTTATGCAAAGCTTACACTGAACCTTCATCTTAATTATTTAAAATAGCGTCATGTTCCTTAATGACATAACGCTATGTACAAAATTTTGAAACTACAACCGATTTCAAATCATTTATATTTAAAAATCAATATTCTAAGAGGCATGATGTACTGCGGTATTCTTTGGGGGCTTTACAACACTGAACAGCAAGGCTGGGCGATGACCTCAGATCACGATGATTATGTTTTCCCTTTTTGGCTCAATGGTTTACACGCACACCAATATGCTCAATTGCACTGGCCAAACTATATTCCTAAAAAAATCACGCCACATGATTTCCAAAGCGCATTACTGCCTACTCTGTCACGCTTAAAAGTCACCCCTGCGCTATGTAATGGCACAAAGCGTATGAAGCTCAGCACGTCTCAAATGCGTCACTTTTTCTTCAATGACCGTATTCTGTCGCCAGCTTAAGGCTCATTAAGAACAATAAGACGTAATTAACTTATTATTTTATTGAGAGCTATGACTGTAAAGTATTTGCTTTTTTTTTAAATCGCGCTAATTTAAATATAAAACAATAACCACAACCAAGGATATGCCCTATGACCAATGTTGCTCAAGTATTAAAAGATAAAGTACATCAAGCAATCTACACCATCAGCCCTGAAGCCACTGTTCTTGAAGCAATTTCACTTATGGCAGATAAAGGCATTGGTGCACTTGTGGTTACACAAGAAGAACGCGTTGTAGGTATATTGTCCGAACGTGACTATATGCGCAAAGTCATGTTGATGGAACGTAGTTCGAAGCAAACCACAGTCAATGAAATTATGACAGCCAAAGTACTAACGGTCACAACAGCAGTTACGGTTGAAGAATGTTTAGACCTTATGACAGACCGCCACCTACGTCATTTGCCCGTGGTTGAACAAGATAAATTATTAGGACTCATTTCTATTGGTGACTTGGTGAAAGCGGCAATGGATGATCAAAAGAAACTGATTGAGCAACTACAACAGTATATTTCAGGTTAAGTTTTAATATTTAGGTGTTCAACCATAAACGCATACTCAGCATTGGCTATTAATGATAAAAATATAAAACCAAGATCATAAAAAATCCCTGCTCTAAACAGGGATTTTTTTATATGACTATGAAAGGCTTAAAACTTAATTCAGACCTAATTTTGCAGCGACATAATCTGCATCTTTGTCGCCACGACCAGATACATTCACCACAATTTTAATATCTTTGGCCAACTTTGGAGCTTCACGAAGTACCCACGCCACGGCATGTGAACTTTCAAGCGCAGGGACAATCCCTTCAACTCGTGACAACCGCATAAACGCATCCAAGCACTCTTGATCAGTCGCAGTGGTATATTCGACACGACCCAAGTCTTTCAGCAGACTGTGCTGAGGCCCGACGCCAGGATAATCTAGACCTGAAGCAATTGAGTGTACTGGTAACGGTTCACCTTGATCATTTTCAAGTACATAACACGCCATACCATGAATTTGACTTGGTTTGCCTAAGGTTAACGTTGCCGAGTGCATGTCGGTATCTAAACCATGACCAGCAGGCTCTACACCAATTAGTTTCACATCTGCATCGTTTAAAAATGCGGTGAAAGCACCCATAGCATTTGAACCGCCACCGACACATGCAACCACATAATCTGGGTTCGCGCCAAAGCGCTCATGAGTTTGTTCTTTAATTTCTTTACCAATAATCGACTGGAAGTCACGCACCATCATTGGAAATGGATGTGGCCCAACAACCGAACCAATAGCATAGATATAATTGGTTGGATCTTTTAAATACTCTTCAAAAGCACTGTCCACAGCATCTTTCAGCGTTGCAGTACCACGTGTCACTGAAATGAGTGTTGCTCCAAGGATTTTCATTTTGACGACATTGGGATGTTCTTTTTCAATATCGACCTGCCCCATATGAATTTCACACGGAATCCCCACCAAAGCACAGGCTGTTGCTAATGCAACGCCGTGTTGGCCGGCACCCGTTTCTGCAATGACTTTGGTTTTACCCATATATTTCGCAAGCAACGCTTCACCCAAACAGTGATTAATTTTATGTGCGCCTGTGTGGTTTAAGTCTTCACGTTTAAGATAAATCTGTGCCCCGCCCAACTGTTCAGATAACCGTTTTGCATAAAACAACGGACTTGGACGACCAACATAGTGCGCAAACAGTTCAGCAAGTTCAGTTTGAAACGCTTCGGTTTCACGGATTTGTTCATAGGCGACTTTAATGTCATCCATTGCCGCTTTTAAGTGAGGTGGGATAAACTGACCACCATAGTTGCCAAAAAAGCCCGCGTCATTCGGCAAAGCAATACCATTAATTTGATGATCCATTTTTTATGATCCTTATTCTTAAAATGCGCTTTCTTTCCAGCTTTATCGTGCTAAATACTTGGTCATATCCTCAACGCCTTTGAGAGTCATTGGGTACATATGGTCTTCAAAAATTTGCTTAATCAAACCAATCGTATGAGTGTAATGCCAATAACGGTCTTCTTCTGGATTCAACCATGCTGTTTTTTCAAAATGATTGCGTAAACGCTGTAGCCAGACATTTCCTGCTTCATCATTCATATATTCAACCGAACCACCCACAGAATTGAGTTCATAAGGTGCCATAGAAGCATCCCCAACCACAATTACACGATAGTCGCGTCCGTAGGTATTGAATAAATCCCATGTATTCATACGGGTACTTGAGCGACGTACATTGTCTTTCCAAACATAGTCATATAAACAGTTATGGAAATAGAAATACTCTAAGGTTTTAAACTCAGTTTTCGCAGCACTAAACAGTTTTTCGCATTGCGCAATGTGTGAATCCATCGATCCACCCACATCAAACAACATCAGCACCTTAATACGATTACGACGTTCTGGCACGAGCTGCACATCAAGTATGCCTTGCTTCGCGGTTTCACGAATTGTACCGTCGATGTCTAACTCTTCAGCAGCACCTTGTCTCGCAAATTTACGCAAACGACGCAATGCCATTTGCATTTGGCGCGTCCCGAGAATTTGATCATCATCCAAATTCTGATATTTACGTTGTTCCCAAACTTTTACAGCAGAACGTTTACGTCCTGGCCCACCAATACGCACCCCTTCAGGATGATCACCATAAGCACCAAATGGAGACGTTCCTCCAGTGCCGATCATCTTGTTTCCACCCTGATGTTTCTTATGCTGTTCACGTAAGCGTTCTTCCAGCATTTTCATGAGTTCTCTTAATGAACCCGCTTTCTTTAATTCTTCACGCTGCTCAGGGCTTAGATGCTTTTCTAAGAGTTCCAAATCAAACCAGTCTTTCGGTAACTTTTGAACTTTATTGAGTAAATCATCTAAATCAAAAGTTGAAATGCCATCAAAGTAGTCTTTCATCCCTCGGTCAAATTTGTCAAAGAAGCGTTCATCTTTCACCATAATGGTTTTGGCGAGTTGATAGAACTCTTCTTGATCGGCGAAGACCAAACCTGAAGCAACAGCTTCATTCAGATCGATTAGTTCACGCGTCGAGACGGGAACACCGTATTTGCGTAAGGTATAAAACAAGCGCACAAACATGCGTGTTTCTCCTTTAGCGACGGGACATGAAGGCTAAACGTTCAAGCAACTGTACATCTTGTTCGTTTTTAATGAGTGCACCATATAAAGGTGGAATGGCTTTAGACTTATCATGATTACGCAGTACATCTTCTGGCATATCATCGGCCATCAGCAAGCTTAACCAGTCAATCAACTCAGAGGTTGATGGTGGTTTTTTTAGACCCGGAACTTGACGTAATTTGAAGAAAACTTGCAATGCTTCATTGACCAATGCCGTTGAAATTTGCGGAAAATGAACATCAATAATTTCACGCATGGTTGCATCATCTGGAAATTCAATATAATGGAAGAAACAACGGCGCAAAAATGCATCTGGTAGTTCTTTTTCATTATTTGAAGTAATAATCACAATTGGACGCTGTGATGCTGTAATGGTTTCGCCCGTCTCATATACATAGAAAGACATCTTGTCCAATTCATGTAATAGGTCATTTGGAAACTCAATATCTGCCTTATCAATTTCATCAATCAATAAAACACAGCGTTCTTCACTGGTGAACGCTTCCCACAATTTACCCGGTTTAATATAGTTTTTAATGTCATAAACACGGTCGTCACCCAGTTGACTGTCACGTAGACGTGAAACCGCATCATACTCATATAAACCTTGCTGGGCTTTTGTGGTTGACTTGATGTGCCAAGTCAATAATTTTAAGCCTAAGCTTTCAGCCACTTGTTCAGCCAGTAAAGTTTTGCCCGTACCTGGCTCACCTTTGACCAATAAAGGCTTTTGTAAGCTACGTGCAGCTTTTACAGCAAGTTTTAAACTATCGGTAGCGATGTACTGATCTGTACCCGTAAATTGTTGTGTTTCAACAGACATGATTAAACCTTATTTTTATTAATTACAGCGGTGAATGATTGTTACTGACAACTGCTTTGGTTTTATTAGCCACATATTTTGACCAAAAGAAACCGATCACAAGCCCCACACCCATGACAAAAAGAATCAGTGACAAATTTGACCAAATGAGTGCTGATTCTTTCGTTAACACACCGAAAAGCAAGCCAAAAATAGCCGGTGCAATCGATGAGTTTGGACCTTCGGAAACCGTTGGTGTCAATAAAATGGCAAAGATCATCATCCATGTGATGCCACCCAACAGCTTCGGTAGGCGTGTGGCAATGGAATACCAACACCACAAAATCAGCAAACTGCCCAAAAGGTAAACTGTGACAGCAATACTGTCTTCAGGAATTGAATCGAGCATTGAAAGAAAACTATCCACGGTGCAACTCCTGAATTATGCTTTATGCGCCACGAAGGCCTTCTGGTGCCGCAGCGTTCGGATTGATTAATCCTTCTGGCGGCATTTGTAGGAAGAAGCCTTGAGTTTGAATCGAATCCATGACATGCAATACATTTACACGGGCCAATTTACGCGCTTCACTCAGCTCTAATGACATCACAAAAGTCGCTCGACCAAATGCAACACGAACAGCTTCAGGTAAAACATTCAATGGGCTAAAATCTTCAGCGGCTTGATCAGGTTCAGTTGGACAAGCAATATAAAGATACATTTCATCTTTTTTGCTTGATTTATAAATAGAACATTGCATATCTAAAACAGCACTCAAATAACTCAAGCCACAGGATACATCAAATAAAAGCAGCTGACATTAGCCATGATTAACGCATCAGTCGTGATTTTGTATAAATATTCAAACTTCAGACCAATTGATTAATTATTAATCCATGACTTTCATTTGCGTCGAAAGATAGCTTTCATCACGGCGTAGGAGTTGAATTAAAGGTTGGGTTAACAAATCATAGCGCCAACCTAATAAATAATCAGGCAAGTCTTGCTCATCATTATGAAAAACCACATGTTGATGCAGTGCGTTCATCCACTTTTTGCGCATTAACACTTCTTTAGGAATACTGGTTTCATTGACCACATTTTGAATTAAGTGATCAATCTTCTCCCCCACATCTTTTGAAGAATGACGGATCGGACGTGCCACGCGTAGCGGCCAATCCGCTTGCTCAGGCAAGAACTTCACCAAATCTAAAATGGTTTTGCCGTGCTCACGGACAACATTTTGACGTATGTCTTTTACACCCGATAACTGAAAAGCATTTTTCGGATTTTTCTCAACCAAATCAATCATGCTTGAGTTTTTCAAAATGAAACTACGTGGTGTATTTAGCGCTTTCACCATGTGTTCACGCCATACAGCCAACTGCTGCAACTGCATTAACTGACGTCGTGAATGTCGATAGTTACCAATATCTTGATAGAGTAAATGCAAAGGCGTTTCTGTCGCGATTTCTTGCGTCAGATGCTGACAGTCCTCAAGTGCAAAGTTTAAGAGTGACTTTGAATCAAGTTCTTGTTTAACTTTTTCTGAAAGATTCATCAAGTACAGCACATCGTTTGCCGCATAGCTCAATTGTGCAGGGCTTAATGGACGTGCCAACCAGTTTGAACGCGTTTCCCCTTTATCGATATCGACATCCAACATTTGTTTTAGGGCATTTTGATAGCTCACTTGTAAGCCATGTCCTAAGAAAGACATACCCACTTGGGTATCAAATACATTGTTTAAGGTTTTATGCTGTGCATAGTGATAAATCAGGTCGATATCTTCACTACAGGCATGAAAGACATTTTGTTGTGCGCGAAAAAGTTTATTCCAAAATTCAGATAAATCGAGTGTCGTACCATCGAGTAAATAGACATTGTTTTCGACATTGATTTGAAATACGCCTAACTTCGGCCATAAGGTATCGACTTTGATGAATTCTGTATCGAGTCCATAGACTTCGTTACGATCCATTTTTTCTAAGACTGGTGTTAAGTCTTGTTGCTGCTGAATAAACTGAAACATATCCTACTGCGTCTAATGCTAGATGCTCTTTGGGCTATCTTACCTGAATAAGATGATTTAGCTATCAAGATTTCTAAGGGTTTTTTAATTATTTGCCGTTTTTTGTGATTTTTTTATACAACTAGATTCAAATTAATATTTTTTTTATCTTACTCAAGATTTCAATCTTGTAGCTCAACTAAAAAATGAAACAAGTATCGAAATACTTATTTCATTCGCATTCTGTTATGTACAGCTTGGCTTAAGGTATGACTATCGACATATTCAAGTTCGCCACCCTGTGGTACGCCTTGTGCAATACGCGTCATTTGGATCGGTAAATGTTTCGTCGCCTCAACCAAATAATGCGCTGTGGCCTGACCTTCTACCGTTGCATTGGTCGCCAAAATCACTTCTGTTACTTTACCATCGCCTAAACGCTGGATTAGATAAGGAATGCCGATCTCTTCAGGCCCAACACCGTCAAGTGGAGATAAATGCCCACCCAATACATGGTACTTACCACGGAAACTGCCACTTTGCTCAATCGCCATCACATCTGCGGGAGACTCAACCACACAAAGTAGTTGATCGTCACGTTCATGCGAGATACAAATATCACAAACTTCGTTTTCAGTTAGAGAGTGACACAAACTGCATTCGTGAATATAGCTGGTGGCTTCGTTTAAAGCATGTGCAAGACCCACAGCCCCTTCACGATTTTTCATAATCAGATGAAGCGCCATGCGCTGAGCCGATTTCGGCCCAACACTTGGCAAAATACGTAAGGCTTGTACCAATTGATCAAAACGATCGCTAAACACTATACGTATTCCTTAATTAGAATAAACCAGCAAGACCCGGTGGTAAGCCTGCACCTGAGTTCGCAGCTTTCATACGCTCTTCAGTGATTGCTTCTGCTTGACGTGCAGCATCATTCATTGCCGCAGCAATTAAGTCTTCAATCATATCTGCATCATCTTGCAATAATTCAGGATTGATTTCGATACGTTTTACCACATTACGGCAAGTCATCGTTACTTTAACCAAACCACCACCAGCTTCAGCATGCACTTCAGTTTGCGCAAGCTCTTCTTTAGCTTTTTTAATGTTGCTTTCCATGTCTTTTTGCATGCGTTGAGCTTGTTGCATTAACATATTAATGTTCATTAAAATCTCCGAACATAAAATTAAAAAATTAGATTAAGTCTAAACCACGTGTTATATCGCGAATAATATCATCAATATCTTCCAAACCAACAGAAACACGAATTAAACCTTCACGAATTCCTGCGGCTTGTTTCGCTTCTGGTGAAAGTTTGCCATGGGTAGTCGTTGCAGGATGGGTAATGGTCGATTTCGCATCGCCCAAGTTACCTGTAATTGAAATAAACTGAGTATTGTCAATAACAGTCCAAGCCCCTTCGCGCTCGCCTTTCACTTCAAAAGAAACGATCCCACCAAAGCCTGTTTGTTGCTTCGCTGCAAGTTCATGCCCAATATGCTCAGGTAAGCCTGCGTAATACACTTTTTCAACTTTCGGGTGTGTATTTAAGAATTCTGCCAGTTTCTGCGCACTTGCTGAATGCTCACGCATACGTAAACGTAGAGTCTCTAAGCCTTTTAAGAATACCCATGCATTGAAAGGACTCATTGAAGGCCCTGTAGTACGCACATAACCAAATACTTCTTCGAGTAGTTTATGACTACCCACTACTGCACCACCAAGAGCACGACCTTGACCATCCAAATACTTCGTCGCTGAATAAATCACCAAGTCCGCACCAAACTCAATTGGACGCTGCAAAACGGGTGTACAGAAACTATTATCAATTGCTAAAAGTGCGCCATTGGCATGTGCGATATCAGCAAGTGCTTGAACGTCTGCCACTTCAGCTAAAGGATTCGACGGAGACTCAACAAAGAGCAATTTAGTTTCAGGCTTAACGGCATTTTTCCATGCATCTAAATCTGTTAAATCGACAAAGTCGACAGTTACACCAAACTTAGCCACATATTTTTCAAACAAAGATACGGTCGAACCAAATACCGCACGTGAACAAATCACATGATCGCCTAGTTTTAAAAATGACATTGCCACGGCCATAATTGCGGCCATACCTGAACTAGTTGCCACTGCCCGTTCTGCACCTTCTAAAGCTGCAAGGCGTTTTTCAAACATTGCAACAGTTGGGTTGGTAAAACGCGAGTAGATGTTCCCTGGCTCTTGACCTGAAAATTTTGCTGCGGCCTCTGCTGCATTTTCATAGACAAATGATGAAGTTAGAAAGATAGGTTCGCCATGTTCTCCCTCGAAACTACGCGTATGCCCAGTACGAATGGCTAAGGTATCTAATTGGTATTCAAATTCGTCTTGTAGGCTCATGGCTCTGGTTCAGTCGACAGACTGCCTTTGTAAAGAATTGCCAACATTTTGAGCGTCTAGGCTATTTAAGGTCAAGGTAAAATACGCGAATATTGATTAGACTTCGATCAAACTTTCTGCTTATTTGAGATCTAAGACCTATATGCACGCTTTAAAAACTAAAATTTCAACGCATCAAAATAAATTAAAGAATCTTTCTACGCGCATTTTTAATGGAAAGTCACTCATTTTGTCACAAAGTACACCTTATGAAGTGATTGAAACATTTGACCTGACCCAAATTCGCTATTACGCACCTGAAGTGCGTAAGTATAAAGAACCCTTAGTTTTTGTGGTCCCGCTAGCCATCAATATGTCTATTTACGACCTTTATCCTTATCGCTCACTGGTGAAGTACTTCCAACAGCAAGGCTTTGCCGTATATGTGATTGATTGGGGGAAATTAAATATTCATAACCGTCATTTTAACTTTCTGACGTTTATTGATCATTATATTCCACTCTGTATACAAAGCATTTTAAAACATAGCCACAGCGAGCAAATTTCTCTGCATGGCTGGAGTATGGCTGGCATTTTCGTGACCTTGTATACCGCCTTACATCAACCCAATTTTGTGAAAAATTTAATGGTTTTAGGGAGTCCAATAGACAGTTATAAATCTGGGCGAAATGGCCAGTTCTTTGCATATCTCAATCGAATCATTTCAAAAAGCAAAGCAATACAACAGCAAATTTATCAGGGCAAAATACCAAAGCGTTTGCTTCATACCTCTGGAAGGTTAAATACTTTTGGTTTTAAAATCATTGATCCTATCGGCTGGTTTCAAAGTCATAAGAATCTACTGCTTAATTTAGATGACCATGAAGCCTTGTATGAGCATGCCACCATCGGCGGTTTTCTCAATCGTATGATTGATTATCCCGGCGGCATTAACCAAGACATGCTTTTTAATGTTTGGCTGCGTAATCCACTCAAAACTGGACTAATCACATTAAATGAGAAAAGCATTGCTTTAAAAAATATACAGTGCTCATTGCTTGTAGCTGCGGGGACAACAGACCAACTTGTTACAGCAGAGGCAGCTCAGCCATTAACCCAATTGACAAGTAGCACCGATGTCACGTTTACTCTTATCCCAGGGGGACATTTAGGACTGATGTCAAGTAAGCGTAGTGCCGATGAATTTTGGCCACAACTGGCTCAGTGGTTAAGTGAACGTTCAAGTAAAATTTAAATACTAAGGTTTGACATGATTCAGTCAGTTGCATTTATCGGTCTAGGCGCCATGGGTTATCGCATGGCATCACACTTACCTAAACACTTTGAACACGTGTGGGTATGGAATCGCAATTTTGATAAAGCAAAACAACATGCAGAAGCCTATGGCACGCAGGCAGTGGAACTTGCGCAAGCCGTTCAGGCCGATGTAGTCTTCTCTTGCCTTCCAACCAGTCAAGATATTGAAGACTTACTTGCGCAAGTTGAGCTTAAAGCAGGCAGTATTTGGGTCGATTGCACCAGCGGTGTACCCTCTTCTGCAAAAAAAGTAGCTGAACAGCTTAAACAACACGGTGTGGACTTTTTAGATGCACCTGTGAGTGGTCAAACTATTGGCGCTGATAATGCAACCCTTACGGTTATGATCGGTGGTGATACAGCTGCTTTTGAACGCGCATTACCAGCCATTCAAGCGTTTGGTAAACTGATTAAACACGTGGGCGAATCGGGTGCTGGTTTTGCAGTTAAAGCCGTAAACAATATGCTTTTGGCTGTGAACCTCTGTGCTGTTGCCGAAGGGTTTACCACCCTAAAAGCCCATGGCGTAAACTTAAATGAAGCATTAGATTGCATTAATGCGTCGAGTGGTAAAAGTGGCGTAACTGAAACTGTTTTACCACAGCGCATTCTGAACCGCAGCTTCCCGCTTACTTTTGCACTCCCTCTATTAGCAAAAGATACGGGCATTGCCGTTGATTTAGTCCGCGAAGCAAAACTATCCGCACCTGTGATTGGACTGGCTCAAAGTTTAATTCAAACTGCCAGTGATTTATCTGAAGCAGACAGCGATTTTTCTTCCGCAGTTAAACTATATGAGTCATGGAGCAAAATTACTTTAGAGTAATGCTTATCATAGTCAGTCATACTTTAACTTTAATCAGAAGTTAAGTTATTTCTATGAACGCTAACAAGAAGCCTCATAAAGAGGCTTTTTGTTTATTTCTAATTTTATCGACATTTTGATTCATTAAATATCTGACTACATATTTAAAAACTATACGCTGTATCGGACTAAGTTCTTGTTGATGTATATTATAAAAATCATCTGGGCTATCAAATAAACCAAAATCTTGATTAATCCCCTTGTCTTGAATAAAAGTATCATTCAAATTCCAATCAATAGGTGGATTTTCAAAATTCTCGGTAAATACCCCAAAACCACAAAAGGTTGTTGTTTGATGCTTATTTATACTTTGTAATTTTTCTAGATAGAGTCGATCAATAATTACACCCTCCAAAATATACCATTGTTCATTCACATGCACTTCGACCCAACTATGTAAAATATTCTTGGGCGATAACTTATACCAAATGCCTTGGATGGCACCTTTTTGTAAGGCTTTATCGATGGTAAACCCATGTATCCGAGTGGCTACACCCACCGCTCGGAGTAACGCCATCAATAACGTTGCTTTGGTATTACACTGACCATAACCGTCCCTTAGGACTTGAGATGCCTGTATCATATCTCCCGTGTTATAGCCAAATGGCTTTGTTGCACAAACCTATCTCTAAAGGCTTATTCCACAATATAATTCTCAAATGAATAAGCCCACACCTAAAATCTATCGTACAACCAATTGGTCTTCTTATAACAGTGCATTAATAAATCGAGGAAATCTCTCAATTTGGTTTGATCCCAAGACGCAATGGTACGCTCAACCCAAAGGTAAAATGGTCGAAATCAAACTTATTCAGATACAGCCATCCAATGCTGTTTAATGATCAAATCCTTATTTCGTCTTTCTTTACGCATGGTCACTGGCTTTGTGCAAAGTCTCATTCATCTTTGTAGATTAGATTGGACAGCACCGGATTATTCAACCATTTGTAGAAGACAAAAGCATATTGATATTGCAATTAACTATCAAAAAAGCAGTAATGGTCTCCAGCTACTCGTCGATTCTACTGGCTTAAAGTTTCTAGGCGAAGGTGAATGGAAGCGTAAGAAACACCAACCTGAATATCGTCGCCAATGGCGTAAACTTCATATTGGTATAGATGCTGAAACCCTTCAAATACGCGCTATTCAACTCACTACAAATAATGTGAGTGATTCACAAGTGCTTGGTGATTTACTCGATCAGATTCCACAAGATGAGCAGATTGACTCTGT
>CAACWN010000082.1_pt1 | contig 21563 bp, 21 predicted proteins | sample 2275671 | NCBI WGS metagenome assembly CAACWN01 (sample SAMEA5312464, study PRJEB27640) | indoor metagenome | biome: indoor environment; feature: controlled; material: polymer furnished wood metals | place: Austria | collected 2011-04-21 | reverse complement strand
TTTTTTCTATAGTTCATACCCGAACCAAGATCGGAGATTAATTCAAACGTCCAACCTTGATTTGCACAGTACATTTCAAGAACTTGTTGCTGTCGAATTAAATCTTCTTTTTGGTCATGACTCGATACCCTTGCGTATGCAATGGTTTTCCTTTGAAGTTGACTATCGGGCTTGTGTATTTGCTCAGGCGTGATCTTACTCAGATCATATCGTCTATGATTTTTAGGGGTTCGATCTGCAATCAAAGTGCCTTCTTCATCCCAACGCCTTAATGTTTGAATGGAAACACCTAATGTTTTAGCTGCAACGCTAATGCTTACATATTTACTCATGTTGTATATAATAGTATAGAAATAAGTAGATTTCAATTAGCAGTTACAAACCCGTAGGATAAATAATTTTACCCACTCCAGTTTTTTTCTTCGCATAGTCCATATAGGCCAACGCAATTGGAACACCTGCACTGACTGCAACATGGTAAAAACCTGTTTTCCACTGTTCCTGCTTGGCACGTGTCCCTTCAGGGGTGACCAACATCACCAACTTAGGGTGTTCTTTAAAAAGATCACTCATGAGTTGCACCATACTTGGACGTGGTTCACCTTCATGCTTCGGACGACGGTCAATACCTATCCCACCCATTGCACGAACAAATGGCCCAAATGGCAGTTTCATATAGCTGTCTTTAATAGTGATACGGACATGCACACCTAAGGCTTTTAATGCCAAACGAGCGTACAGCGCATCCCAGTTGCTGGTATGTGGCGCTGCAATCATTACACATTGATCGATATTCAAATCCCAATGATTATCAATCTGCCACCCCATTAAGGCTAAACTTTGTTCTGCAAGCTTTTCGAACACAAAAAATACCACATTACTGAAAATCCGCGCCGATTCTAGCAATGCTGCTGATCAAATACACGGCGAGACGCTCAATAAAACAACAATTAATCTATAAACGTATATTTTATTTAATTCCAAATATTTCAAGAAAAAACAGAACCTTTGAGATTAAAGGTAAAAATACGTGAATAGTATTCTTTATTGAGGATACAGAAGCACTCACAGATCTTCACAGATTCATTTCCTGCACTACTGTAATGTAAAACTAAACATTGAATAATATCAGGTGCTGTAGATGCAAAAGACTGTTTTAGCACTATGCCTATCTTTCAACATGTTAACGGCATGCTCAAAGCCAAATGAAAACAATCCTCCACCAGATCACAATGTCACGGCATCTCTGGACGACAGTGCTAGCGCAACCGTGATGGATACACCAGACACAGCAAATGCCTTAGATTGGGTAGGCACATATCAAGGGGTTCTGCCCTGTCACGATTGTTCTGGGATCGACACTGAACTTGAACTGACCTTAGATCATCATTTTGTGCTGAAACAAAAAATTTTAGGCAAATCGAATAATAATTATGTCAATGAAGTGAAAGGTTCATTTCAATTTTTGAATGGCTCTGATCAGATGATTCAACTCGACTCATCAGGCGATAGCCGTATTTATTATATTGGTGCGCAATTTATTGAAATGCGTGGCGATAAAGGCCAAGTACTGGATCAACCTGAGTCCAACTTTAAACTCACCAAATCCTTGGAATAGACACTCGCAACATTCTGAATGATTTAAATTGCTTATTTAAATATCACCGCATAAATTTCATCCAAGCATCAAAAAAGGTAGCCAAATTACTTCAGCTACCTTTTTTCATAATTTACTTCTTTTGGTTCTGCATATTTTTGATCACTTCACTAAAGTCAAAAGTTGCTGCTTTTTGTACCGGTGGATAATCCATTAACGATTTGATATGCGAACCAAGCAATTTCTGCATCGGCTCATTGATCCATTGTTTGGTTTGAATAATGTCTGAACGATCTCTAATACTATCAAAAGACTCAAATGGATCCTGACGAAGGTTGTACATAATTGGAAACTTTTGCTTTTGATACTGGTCGTAATAATTTTCACTGGTTTCGAAGTGAACTTTCCATTGATTAATACGAACTGCACGCAAAGTCGACTCATGATAATACAAGAAGTTATCACGTTTACTTTCTTTTGATTTGCCTGTCCAATAGTCGATATTGTTTACACCATCAATAATTTGCTTACGATTGGTTTTCATTTCCTCTACAACATTTGAGTCACCCGCTGCGGCTGCCAATGTTGTGAACAGATCCATATTGGCTTGAATCCCTGTTTTCACCTGTCCAGCAGGAATATGTCCCGGCCAACGCACCATTGTAGGGACACGAACACCACCTTCATAAGTGGTCATTTTCTCACCACGAAATGGCGTGGTTCCGCCATGATTTTTGGCACTGTGCTCAGGACCATTGTCGGTGGTATAAACAATAATGGTGTTATCCAACACACCCATCTTCTTCATATCGTCCAACAATGCACCGACTTGCATATCATGCTCGATCATACCGCTGCCGTATAAATCATCTTCTGAAGTGGCTTTCGCCGCCAAATAACGATGTGAGTCACGTAAATGGGTAAACATGTGCATACGACTTGGGTTTAACCAAACGAAAAACGGTTTATCTGCTTTCTTGCTGCGCTTCATAAAATCAACACTGGCTGCAATAAACTCATCATCCACCGTTTCCATGCGCTTACGGGTTAAAGGACCTGAGTCTTTACATTTTTGTTTACCCATTACGCCAAAGCGAGGATCGATAGTTTCATCATTATCGTTAGACGAATAACAATGCAATACACCACGCGTTCCATACTGATTCACAAATTCAGGATCTTTTGGATAATCATACTGTTCCTAATCTTCTTCCGTATTTAAATGATATAAATTACCGAAAAACTCATCAAAGCCGTGTACCGTCGGTAAGCTATCGTTGCGATCACCTAAATGGTTTTTACCAAACTGACCATTCATATAACCCAATGGTTTTAGCACTTCTGCCAAAGTCGGCGTTGCAGCTTTAATCCCTAAAGGTGAACCTGGACGCCCTACGGTGGTCATTCCTGAACGAATCGGATACTGACCCGTAATAAAGGCTGCACGTCCAGCGGTTGAACTTGGCTGCGCATAATGATCGGTAAACATAATGCCTTCTTTGGCAATACGGTCAATATTCGGCGTGTTATAGCCCATCACACCATGACTATAAGCACTGACATTCTGCCACCCTACATCATCAGACATAATCACCAAAATATTGGGTGGTTTCGCCATCAATGCAGAAGACAGCAATGCCCCGCCAACTAAAGCTAAAGAGCGAGAAATTAAGTTTTTTTGCATGGTATTTTCCTTAAACACATTCGTATAAAACGAATTTTCATCCTTGTTTCAAACCCAATTGGCACTAAACGCAAAACGATATCAGTGCCTTACAAATTTAATTTTTAGAAAAATGTTTTTCTAAAAACTAGTGACAATAGTTCCCTAATGCGGCCGTATCCGTTTAGCAATTTCATTCTTTGACAATAGCGCTGTATGAAAAAAACGTTTTAAACCTGAGCAAAGATAATGTAGACCCGCCTCTCCATCCGGGGTCTTGAGGAAACGGTCTTTTGGACAATCTCCCCAGCAATATTGAAGATATGGACATTTTTGGCAGTATTCTGGCAGTGACTTGGATTTGGCATATGCAAATTTCTTTTGTTGCTCAGAAAAAACCAAATCACCTTGGTGAATCTCGTGAATATTGCCCAATTTGTATTCGGGATAAACAAAGTGGTCACAAGAAAATAAGTCGCCATTGTGTTCAACCGCCAAGGATTTGCCACAAATTTGACCCGACACACATTTCTGCGCCCCATAGCCAAACATCATGGAAACCATGTTTTCAAACTGGTCAATAAAGACCTGCCCAAAGTCTTTCTGTAACCATTCTTTCCACACAGTTGAAAGGAATATGCCCCAATCATCGGCAGCAATCGACCAGTTTGTCACCACAGAATCTGAACTTCCCGGTTGTGCTGCTGAACTGCCCAATTTAGGTAAATCTTGAGGATTCCAATGGCCTGGTGCTGTCTGTTGAAACTGGGCACTTTCCATTCCAGGAATCAGTTGAATCATGCGCGGTTGAACTTGGTCTCGGATAAAACGATAAACCTCTAACGGTCGTTTCGCATTATCACGGTTCACCACACATAAGGCATTAAACGGAACTTGATACTGGCGCAATAACGCAGCAGCCTGCATGACTTTGGCATGCGTCGGTTTTCCACCTTTGTTATAGCGATGGATATCATGCAACTCGGCAGGCCCATCTATGGATAAACCCACCAAAAAATCATGTTGTTTTAAAAATGCACACCAGTCTTCATCCAGTAAAGTGCCATTGGTTTGTAAATCATTTTCAATACGCTGATGAGGTTTGGCATATTTTTTTTGCAGCTCAACCACCCGCTGGAAAAACTCTAACCCCATAAGTGTAGGCTCACCACCCTGCCAACTAAAAACCACTTCATTGCCCGTTTGCGCTTCGATATATTGCTTAATATGTAACTCAAGCATCGACTCAGACATACGCGGAACTTTTGGTTGCTGTAACATGTCTTGTTTATGCAAATAGAAGCAATAACTACAGTCTAAATTGCACTGTGCCCCAGTGGGTTTGATCATCACGTGATAGCGATAGGTTTGTCCCTGCACTTGCAGGCTTCTTAATGGCGGAGATTCAGCTTGTATAGGTATCATTCGCATTTTTAGAGTCCTCATTTTTTTCAACGTTCAGGCACAAATTCACAACTGTGCAAAACTATGTACACAAGTCATTCTGCGAAAAGAGATCTGGTAGTTTCATTCCATTCACTGCATGAAGTTTGCTAAAGACTAGAGCCGTTTTGTATTTTGAATAGATTAACCCGAGTGACTATTGCCACTAGACATGCAACAGGAAGGAGGCTATAAGATGACCTTGCAAATCTTTTGATAATTTCAATGTTTTATAATTCATTCTCGTCTTATCCCTAAGCTTAATTTTCATCAGCAAAGCTACCGTGTAAGAGTAAAAATCAACAGCCAATTCCAATTTAGGCATGCTGAAAAATACTGACCCATCTCACACAGTCGCATCGCTTGGTAGAGCACGTTATCAAACTTTGAAAATAGAGAAACCACTCAAAAGAATGGTAATTGCATTTTTTATGGTCGTTATATACTTGAACTACGTCATCGTTCGAATCTAAACACCATTCAGTTAAACCTAAACCAGACATATTTTATAAAAAGTGAAGCTGAGTAATGAATTTTTAAATGATCCATTCATACCTTATGCGCTGGTACGTCTCCGTCTTATCTTTTGTTTTTATTCACACAGTCAGAAAGATCAAAAAGTTCAATAAAAAAGGCCGCTCATGGAGCGACCTTTTTCTTTTCAAATATATGTGAATAACTATGAATAAATTACAAACACTTATTTAATTAGGGTTAGAATTACATCATTCCGCCCATACCACCCATGCCGCCCATATCAGGCATTGCAGGCTTGTCTTCTGGAACGTCAGTAATCATACATTCGGTTGTCAACATTAAACCTGCTACAGATGCAGCATGCTCAAGTGCAGAACGCGTTACTTTCGCAGGGTCAAGAATACCCATTTCTAGCATGTCACCATACTCAGAAGTAGCAGCGTTATAACCGAAGTTACCTTCACCATTTTTCACAGCGTTGATCACAACAGAAGGCTCATCACCCGCATTGGCAACGATTTGACGAAGTGGTGCTTCAATTGCACGACGTAAAATGTTGATACCTACATTTTGATCGTCATTCGCACCATTTACGCCATCAAGCGCAGCTGCAGCACGTACCAGTGCAACACCACCACCAGCAACCACACCTTCTTCAACTGCAGCACGCGTTGCATGAAGTGCATCGTCAACACGGTCTTTCTTCTCTTTCATTTCAACTTCAGTCGCTGCACCAATTTTGATTACAGCAACACCGCCCGCTAATTTAGCAACACGTTCTTGAAGTTTTTCTTTGTCGTATTCAGAAGACGATTCTTCAATTTGCGCACGGATTTGAGTCACACGTTCAGCAATTTGAGCTGCATCACCAGCACCGTCAACAATCACAGTGTTCTCTTTAGACACAGTAATTTTGTGCGCAGTACCTAAGTCTTGAAGAGAAGCTTGCTCTAAAGTCATGCCGACTTCTTCAGAAATCACAGTCGCACCCGTCAAGATTGCGATATCTTGAAGCATTGCTTTACGACGGTCACCAAAACCTGGCGCTTTAACCGCACATACTTTGATAATTCCGCGCATGTTGTTAACAACAAGTGTAGCTAAAGCCTCACCTTCAACATCTTCAGCGATGATTAAAAGTGGTTTACCTGTTTTAGCAACAGCTTCAAGTACAGTAATTAATTCACGGATGTTGCTGATTTTTTTGTCAACAAGCAAGATGAACGGATTTTCAAGTTCAGCCGTTAATGTATCTTGTTTGTTTGCAAAGTATGGGCTGATATAACCACGGTCAAACTGCATACCTTCAACAACGTCCAAAGCATCTTCAAAGCCTGAACCTTCTTCAACGGTAATCACGCCTTCTTTACCTACGCGTTCCATTGCTTGTGCAATGAGTTTACCTACAGTTTCGTCAGAGTTTGCAGAGATTGAACCGACTTGTTCAATTGCTTTGGTATCAGAAGCAGGTTTTGCTGTTGCTTTAATTTCAGCAACTAAGGCTTTAACAGCCAAGTCGATACCACGTTTCAAGTCCATTGGGTTCATGCCCGCTGTTACAGACTTGATGCCTTCATTTAAAATTGCTTGAGCAAGTACAGTTGCAGTTGTTGTACCGTCACCAGCGATGTCATTGGTTTTAGAAGATACTTCACGAACCAATTGAGCGCCCATGTTCTCAAATTTGTCTTTTAGAGAAATTTCTTTCGCAACAGTTACACCATCTTTAGTGATGTGCGGTGCACCAAAAGAACGGTCAATCACAACGTTACGGCCTTTAGGACCTAAAGTTACTTTTACAGCATCTGCAAGCACGTTTACGCCTGCAATCATTTTAGAACGAGCTGAATCACCAAATTTTACGTCTTTAGCTGACATACTAAACTCCAAATATTCTTAAATTTTAATCAATTGTATTGCTTAAACAGCAAATGAACGTTCTGAATTAACCTTCAAGAACCGCTAAAATATCAGACTCTTTCATCACAAGAAGTTCTTCGCCTTCAACTTTAACTTTAGTGCCTGCATATGCACCAAACAGTACATTGTCGCCCACTTTTACATCTAAAGCACGAACGCCATTGTCTGTAATTTTGCCATTGCCTACTGCAATGATTTCACCTTGAGCTGGCTGTTCAGCAGCAGAAGTACTCAAAATTAAACCACCCGCAGTTTTAGTTTCCTTTTCTACGCGGCGAATCACAACGTTGTCATGTAAAGGACGAATTTTGCTCATTTCTAGCTCCATAGACATTTTCAAAATGCCATTGTTTACGATGTGAAGATGACTTCTTATTCCTAGGTCATCAACAAAATTTTGATATGACACTTTTGTGGGGATGGAATAAAACGCTTCAAGGGCAAACACAAAATATTTTTATATTTTTGCGCTCTTTTTAAGCAAACCTCATCAAAGTTTAGACACTCGATTCAATCTGAGGTATTTTGCTGCATCAACTCGAAGCGATTTGTTTCAGCGTTAAAGCTAAAATGTTGTACATCGGCATTCGGCAAAATAATATTCAAGCTATTGGGCAAGCCCGCATGTAAACGATAAGACGTTGCCGTTCCTGCATGAATATCCAGCACAGGATGCGATACCCCAAGTTGATAAATCTGATTCAAATCATAAACGGCAGCGTGGTGTAAATGCCCATGTAAGAGTCCATTTAAACCATGTTGGCTCCATTGCTCCAACGCAATACGACCAAGCATTGGACAGTCTTTCACACAATGACTATGGTCTGGCGGAGTATAAAAAGGCTGATGCGCGGCGATCAGTTTAAGTTTGTGTGCAGGTGCTTGCTGCAATTTTAGGTCAATCTCTTGAATTTGGCTCAGTGAAATATGCCCTCGCGTATGGTAACGCCGACGAATACTATTCACTCCAATGACATAAAAATGTTCAGTTTCTAAGGTGTTTTCCATCCCCCCAAAAAACAGTTGATAACGTGCAAAGGGGCTAAAAAAACGATTCCACACATGGTAAAGCGGAATGTCATGATTCCCCGGCACCACCAAATACGGTAGCTTTAAACTGTCTAAAAACTGCCGACAAGCATAAAACTGAATAAACCGTGCACGTTGGGTCAAGTCCCCACTGACCACTACGGCTTCAAAAGGATGTTCCTCACATAACTGACGAATGGCCTGCATACAGGCTTCGCGTTCGGTTCCAAAGTGTAAATCCGACAAATGTAAAATCATGCGGGAACCATGATATTCAGCGCATGCTTACGTACTGTAATTTTCAGCGGTGGTGTCATCGTGACAATTTCTCCATCTACCGCAACCGTGAGCTTATTACGCTTTGAATGAACAATCACTTCATCTGCTGCAAAGCTATAGACATCGGAAGCCTGATCCAAATTGCCTTTTATCAGCTGCCATAAGGTCTTGAACAAAGTCCGCTTATCACTTTTTGCTACTACCACGCCCGCTACTTTGCCTGCTTCCGCCGCCTTGGCAATGCGTAGTTTCATTTCAGCCAGTTGAAGCTGATTATTGCCAAAGAAAATCAATGGCGTTTTCACTGGATAGCGCTGTCCATCGACTTCTACTTCAAGTTTTAACTCTTTTCGGTCGCGGATGAGAACATCCAATGCCGAGGTATACGCATGCAATGGAAAACGTCCAAAATGCTTATTAAACTGTTCTCTTTTTTGAATAAATAAAGGATAAAGCCCTAAACTAGCATTGTTCAGATAGATATGTTGATTCAGCTGTGCCACATGTACAGAACGTGGCTGCCCTTCACTAATGGCTTTGGCTGCGTCTAATAAATCCAGCGGAATATTCAACACTCGTGCAACATAGTTAAATGTACCTAGAGGCAAGATCCCCATGGGAATATCCGTTCCCATCAATTTAGATGCAACTGCATTTAAAGTACCATCCCCACCTGCAGCAACGATGACCCCTACATTTTCCGCTTGACGATGGCGTAGTAAAATCTCTTGCATCATCTGATCAAAGTTCATGCACTCACTTAACTCAAATGACTGTATTTCAAAACCTGCGGTACTCAGATCTGCTACCAACTGTTCATACACTTCATCTTTATTTGCGGCATGAAAACCTGATTTTTTATTATAAATAAGTGATAAAGGTTTGAGTTGCTCTGACATTTTGCACCTAAACTTGAAGTAATTGCTCTATTTTTGTCCAAATATTCAACACTTAACAGTTTTGTTATGTAAAATTCAAATGATTACCATTTATTTAATCAATAATAAATCTCAATCACAAAATAAATGCAAGCATATGATTTTAATACTAATATCTTAAATGAATAATCTTCATAAATATAATAAATACACAAAATAAAAGCAAAAAATCAAACCAAACTATTGTTTTTTAATAGTTAAAATGAAGCAACCCCATCGAACTGTTCATAATTTAGATACGCCTTTGGTCTTATTTTTTTTATCAAATTATGCTTTAATACAGCCACTTTTTTTTCATCTTTTCATCTCTGCAGTAAATTTTATTGCTGAGATTGTACTTTGTACAAACGTGTACATATTTGAGATAGGCCTCACCATGACCCAAGTGAACGCACCAGAATTCGTTCGTCACCCTAAGCTTATTGCGTGGGTGGAAGAAATTGCAAAATTAACAAAACCAGCGAAAATTGAATGGTGTGACGGCAGCGAAGAAGAATATCAACGTTATATCAACTTGATGATCGCTAACGGCACAATGCAAGCGCTTAACCAAGAAACGCATCCTGGTTCTTATCTTGCTAATTCTGATCCTTCTGACGTTGCTCGTGTTGAAGGTCGTACTTACATCTGCTCTGAAAAACAAGAAGATGCTGGCGCAACAAACAACTGGGAAGAGCCTGCTGAAATGCGTGCTCGTCTAAATGGTTTGTTTGACGGCTCAATGGCAGGTCGTACTTTATATGTAGTACCGTTCTCTATGGGCCCATTGGGTTCTCATATTGCGCACATTGGTATCGAATTAACTGACTCTCCTTATGTAGCAGTTAGCATGTCTAAAATGGCTCGCATGGGTAAAGCTGTTTATGACGTTCTTGGTACAGACGGTGAATTTATTCCTTGCGTACATACTGTTGGTGCGCCGCTTGCTGATGGCGAAAAAGATGTTGCATGGCCTTGCAACCCTGAAAAATACATCGTTCATTACCCAGAAACACGTGAAATCTGGTCTTACGGTTCTGGTTACGGCGGTAACGCATTGTTAGGTAAAAAATGCTTAGCTTTACGTATTGCTTCTTCTATGGGTCGTCAACAAGGTTGGTTAGCAGAACATATGCTGATCCTTGGTGTGACTAATCCTCAAGGCGAAAAACACTACATCGCAGCGGCATTCCCTTCTGCTTGTGGTAAAACAAACTTCGCGATGTTGATTCCACCAGCTGGCTACGAAGGTTGGAAAATTGAAACTGTAGGTGATGATATTGCTTGGATCAAACCAGGTGAAGATGGTCGCTTATACGCAATCAACCCAGAAGCAGGTTTCTTCGGTGTAGCACCTGGTACAAATACCAAGACCAACCCGAACTGCATGGCGACATTGACTAAAGATGTCATCTATACCAACGTTGCGGTAACTGACAACGGTGAAGTATGGTGGGAAGGTCTTACTAAAGAAGCACCTGCCAACCTAACCAACTGGAAAGGTCAACCACATGTTGCTGGTGAAAAAGCAGCTCATCCAAATGCGCGCTTTACTGTTTCAGCGGGTCAATGTCCTTCTATCGATGCTGACTGGGAAAATCCAGCAGGTGTTCCAATTTCAGCGTTCATCTTTGGTGGTCGCCGTGCGGACACAGTGCCTCTAATCTCAGAAGCATTTGACTGGGTAGATGGTGTTTACAAAGCTGCAACTATGGGCTCTGAAACAACTGCTGCCGCTGTTGGCCAACAAGGTATTGTTCGTCGTGACCCATTCGCAATGCTTCCATTTGCGGGTTACAACATGGCGGATTACTTCTCTCACTGGTTAGAGCTTGGTGAAGAAGTTGCAGCGAAAGCTAAAGCTGCGGGGAACAAACTTCCAGGCATCTACAACGTGAACTGGTTCCGTCGTGATGCTGAAGGCAACTTCGTATGGCCTGGTTTCGGTCAAAACATGCGTGTTCTTGAGTGGATCATTGACCGTTGTGAAGGCCGTGCTGATGCAGTTGAAACACCAATTGGTTTAGTTCCAACTTATGAACAGTTGAACTGGACAGGTTCTGACTTCACTAAAGCCCAGTTTGACCTTGTGACTTCTCAAGATAAAGATCAATGGATCAAAGAGCTTGAAAGCCATACTGAGCTATTCGACAAACTTGGTGAACGCCTACCAGCGGCACTTAAAGCTCGCCAAAACGAACTTTTAGATGCTGTTAAGCAATCTGCTTAATCTTTAAATTAAGCCAAAAAAGACCGCGTAAGCGGTCTTTTTTTAATCTCTTTATAATTTTAAAACTTTATAACTCAACAAAAATTTATCACGCTAGACATGGCTTACACAGAAGTAACCACAACTTCATATTTGCGCAATCAAAGGCATACCGGATTCAACTCAATTTGAAATCAAAAAGCGCATCAAAGTCGCTAAAGGCACTTATGGCAGCGTGGTTGAACTCTATCCGCGTTTTGCTGAACGTGCACATCAAGTCGGTGGTAACGTCGTCATTAACTATAATGCCAGCCAACGATTTGGCTTTTGGCCTTGGCGTATTGTCCGCCCAGTCGTTTGGGGAACGGCTGTAAAATGGAAGACACCTGTAGACTGTAAACAGCTCGGCGGTATCGAAATTTAAATCTAAAAAAGCCGCGATAGCGGCTTTTTTAATAGAACAAAATCAAGTGTAACCATGACATGCAATCAACATTATGCAGCATCGCCTTGCATACGACGTAGGTGTAAATCCTGCAAGTAGATGTCTAAAGCTTGAGTTTCTAGTGCATCAAATTTTAAATACAGTTTAGTCCGTCGTTTTAAAATATCTTCACTGCTGATGGCCCACTCACGTTTCACCACATAATCCACTTCTTGCTGATACAAGCCATGGCCAAAAGACTGACCTAAAGTTTGTACATCTTTGTTCTCACCAAGCATATGCCACACTCGACTACCATAACTGTTTGCCCAACGATGTGCTGTTTGAGACTCTAGCCCTTTGATTTCATGCATCAACTCTGCACATAAAACCTCGACTGAACTAAAACCATCTGCACCAGGGAGTTTTGCCTCAGCCGTCCATTCTACTTTCATGTGTGGAAAATAACGTTTTAGCTGTAGCAAAGCCGCTTCCGCCAACTTTCGATAAGTCGTTAACTTTCCACCATAAACAGATAACAATGGCGCTTCATCCGCAACAGATTTAGACATTGCCAGTACATAATCACGTGTCACTTTAGAGGCTTGTGTACTTGCATCATCATACAGTGCCCTTACACCTGCAAAGCTTGAGATTACATCTTCTGGCTGTAATTGAAGCTTGAAATGATCATTAATCACATCAATCAAATAAGCCGTTTCCTGCTCGGTAATGTGGACATAATTTGCATCACCCTCAAACTCTACGTCCGTGGTACCAATCAGGCTGTAATCATCTAAATAAGGAATTACAAACACAATGCGTTGATCATCATTTTGTAGAATAAACGCATGCGGTTCCGGGTATAAACGCTTCACAATAATATGACTGCCCTGAACCAATCGAATACCCGCCTTTGGTGTTTGGAACAGTTGTTGTTGAATAAAATCTGTGACCCATGCACCCGTTGCATTAACCAAAGTTCGAGCTTTAATTTGGTAGTGTTGTTTTTGATGCTCTAAGGTTAGACACCACACACCCTCCTGCTGAACTGCAGAAATGCATCGGGTTTGTGTTCGAATTTGAGCCCCTAACTCATGCGCTTGGATTGCATTAACTACCACCAAACGCGCATCATCCACAGTACAATCTGAATATTCGAAACCACGTTTAATGGTGTCTTTTAAGGGACTGTCGACATTAAAATGAACAAGCTCTGAACCCTCTAATGTTTCTCGTTTTGCCAAATAATCATAGATAAATAAGCCTGAACGAATTAGCCATGCAGGGCGCAAATAAGGCAAATGCGGCATAATAAAACGCATAGGATGGATCAAGTGTGGGGCTTTTTTTAAAAGTACTTCACGCTCTAATAGCGCTTCACGCACCAAACGAAATTCTTTCTGTTCGAGATAACGCAATCCACCATGAATGAGCTTGCTACTGGCTGACGAGGTATGACTAGCTAAATCATCTTTTTCGCAGACGAAAACACTTAAACCACGGCCTACAGCATCATTTGCAATACCCACCCCATTGATGCCTGCGCCTACAACGGCAATATCATAAATGGCATCTGTGTCTTGCATATTCACCTCTCTCATTGAGTTATTGTGTTATTTTTGTTCTTCACGCTAAACTTAACATCAAAATCCAACCTTGTCATATTCCAAAGCCAGTCAAATCAGAGAAAATTCGTTATTCTAAATAAATTAATAACTGCATCTATTTTTACAATTTAATTTTTAATTTTGACTATTCAGTGAAAAGTCGACTAATTTCCAAGCTAAAAACACTTTCTTTTCTAAAAATCAACATTCACCATAAAATAAAAAAGCACTATAACCCTTTGTATTTTAATTGACTATTCATATATTAAAAAACCACAAGAGTTTGTTTTAGATAAGTAAAACGATAATTTCCCATTAAAATAAAGATATTCATTAGAAAAACTTAACAGCATATAAATCATACCAACATTTAGACTAAAGTCGAATGAAGTCCAAGGATAAGGGGCGTATAACGAAACAGAATTTTTTGTTTAATCTTAAAATATATTGTTTTAACTTTTTCTACTTAAAAAAGTTAAAAGATGTATTTTCCGAACTTATCCTTGGGAAATTTTTGTGACTGATCTATCTCCCCAAACTGCTCCAGTAAGCATCGATAAAAAAACCCGTTTAAAATCGATTCTCGGTGGTTCAGCTGGCAACTTAGTTGAATGGTATGACTGGTATGTCTATGCCGCATTTACCTTATATTTCGCGCCACAGTTTTTCCCTGAAGGGGATGACACGGTAAAACTCTTACAAGCTGCAGCCGTCTTTGCACTGGGCTTCCTGATGCGTCCTATTGGCGCGTGGATCATGGGAATTTATGCAGACCGTAAAGGACGTAAATCAGGTCTTACCCTGTCTGTATCTTTAATGTGTGTAGGATCTTTGATTATTGCCTGTGCACCCACCTATGCCAGTGTGGGTATGCTCGCACCTGCCTTATTGCTCTTTGCCCGTTTATTGCAAGGTTTAAGTGTTGGTGGAGAGTACGGTTCAAGCGCAACCTATTTAACGGAAATGGCTGGGAAAAACCATCGTGGTTTCTTCTCTAGTTTTCAGTATGTGACTCTCATTTCAGGTCAGCTCTTGGCGCTGTGTGTGTTGATCATTTTACAACGCACCATGAGCGAAGCACAGTTATCTGAATGGGGATGGCGTATTCCCTTCTTCATTGGTGCTGTACTTGCCATTGTGGTGTTCTGGATTCGTCGTGGTTTGGTTGAAACCCAATCCTCAAAAGATGCACAGGAACAAGCTAAAAATGGTGGCCCAAAATCTAGCGCACTTGCTTTATTTACCAAATATCCAAAGCAAGCGTTCACCGTAATTATGCTGACTGCAGGTGGAACACTGGCATTCAATACCTTTACCACGTATTTACAAAAATACTTAGTCAACACCTCAGGTTTTGAGAAAACCACAGCAACAGAGATCACCACAGCTGCAATCTTTGTCTTCATGCTATTGCAACCTGTGGTGGGTGCACTGTCTGATAAAATTGGTCGTAAACCAATTATGATCACTTTTGGTGTATTGGGTGTACTGTTCACGATTCCAATTTTCAACGGTCTTGGTTCAACCAACAGTCCAACAACCGCATTCATGCTATGTATGAGCGGTATGGTAATTGTAACGGGTTATACCGCAATTAATGCCGTAGTCAAAGCAGAGCTCTTTCCAGCACATATTCGTGCACTAGGGGTTGCCCTACCTTATGCGATTGCAAATACCATCTTTGGTGGCACAGCAGAGCTTGTAGCGTTGAGTTTTAAAAATGCAGGACATGAAAACTACTTCTTTTACTACATCACCTTCATGATTGGTTTATCTCTACTGACTTATATCTTTATGAAAGACACCAAAAAGCACAGTATGATTACCGATCATTGATGCTTAAAGTAAGTGTGTAAGTTAATAAGCTAGACATAAAAAATGCCTTCTCGAATGAAGGCATTTTTTATGTCTGATCAATTTTTTGCCGAAACTTGATCGATTGAATTATCGTGAATTACACCCGCGTATGGCATACTAAGAACAAGAATAATGTTAGGAACTTTTTATATGAAAAATACGTATAAACTTTTAGGCTTAAGCTGTATCGTTTTAGCAGTATCTGCATGTCAAAGCACGCCTCGCCAATACAATGGCAATGTTGGCTATCAAATTGAACATCAATCCGAATCGAGTGCTACCCTTGCTTATACGCTTGCTGCTCGTAAAAATCAGCAACTCGATGAAAACAAATTACAACGTGCTTGCCAAAAAGTTTTAGGTTCACAAAAGAATTATAAATTGGCGATTTTAAGTATTAATGAAATTCCTAACACCGCAGCGGATGTTCCCGAATATGGCCGCCAAATTGGTCAAACCCGTGCCACTTTCGGTTTAAGCAATACACCCGACTTACACCAAGGTGAGAACATTGCAACACGTGAGTCACTTGAAGCACGCCCAAGCACACTACATGTTGTACGCTATACCTGCTCTTAAGACCTTCTAATATAAAAAAGGGCTTAGTGCCCTTTTTGAGCATCTAACGTTCGATAAAAACTCACATTACGAAACTCTGGTGACTCATTTAGATCTGGCCAAGTTGTTGCACTACGCTCATCAAGCTTCATGTATTGCGGATGACTAAAATTTTTAACACGACTATCTGCCACCCAAACTTCAGGTGCAAACTTTAAAAACTCATCTAAAAAGAAACGATTGCATTGATCATATAAAACATCGGCAGCCAATAGAACATCAACTGGTTCCGATTGATACAAGTCATCCAAATACTCTAGCTCTACGTTATTGAGTTCCGCATTAGCACGGCAAGCATATAAACTCACTGCATCAATATCGCAACAAATCACACGTTTTGCACCCGCTATTTTGGCTGCAATCGCCACCACACCTGAACCTGCGCCAAAATCCAACACCACCTTATCTTTGACATGATGAGGCTCTGCCAGTAACCACTGCGCCATGGCTAGGCCTGAAGCCCAACAAAAGATCCAATATGGCGTTTCATTCCAAATGCGACGAATGATTTCATCATCCAGTTTATCGGTTGGAAATACGGGAGGAATGAGCCACAGGGAAATAGATGTTTCAGGAAGCTGTTGCGCAAGCAATTCACAGTGTGGAATCACTTCATGCAAGGCTTGAAGTAAATGATCTGGGGCTTTGGGGAATTGGAAAGTACAGCTCATAAGTTGTTGAGTATTTTTATGCTTTTACTGCAGGATCTTGCAGCTAAGATTTGGATTGAGGAATTAGCCTTCGGCTAGACCTACTTTTGTTTTGGCAAAAGTAGGCAAAACCATGGTCATTCGCTGAACTCGTTAAACACCACCATCTATTTAAAATAGTCGCAGAAACATTCAATAAACAATAAAGTCTTAACTCAAACAACAGCGAATGACGTTTTCGTGTATCTAATACTGGCTTCAAGGCAGCATTAGACCACTTAAAATAATTAAGCTAAAGCTTTCTCAGCCGCTTCAACCGTTTGACGAATTAGTGTCGTAATCGTCATTGGGCCAACACCACCTGGAACAGGTGTGTACGCAGAAGCCACTTCTTCAATACCGACCAATTGAATGTCGCCTACCCCACCACCATCACGTGGATGGAAACCAGCATCAACAACTACTGCACCTTGTTTGATCCAATCTTTTTGAATCAATTCTGCCTTACCAACCGCGCCCACGATAATATCAGCTTGTTTCACAAAGTCAGCTAAGTTTTGAGTACGTGAGTGACAGATCGTTACGGTCGCATTGGCTTGAAGTAGCATCGCAGCCATTGGCTTACCTAAAATTGCAGAACGTCCTACAACGACAGCATGCTTTCCAGTAATTTCGATATTGTTTTCTTGCAAAATAGTCATAATACCTGCGGGTGTCGCAGAACCATATGCTGCCTCACCCATAGCCATACGACCAAAACCAAAACAAGTTACGCCATCCACATCTTTGGCAAGAGAGATTGCATCAAAACATGCACGCTCATCAATTTGTTCAGGCACTGGATGCTGAAGCAAAATACCGTGAACATCAGGATTGGCATTCAGTTTTTCAATTTCAGCCAACAATTGTTCAGTGGTGGTCTCTTTTGGCAGTTCAACTTTAAGTGAGTCCATACCAACACGACGGCAGGCATTTCCTTTCATACGAACATAAGTTGCAGATGCACCATCGTCACCCACCAAAATTGTCGCAAGAATTGGGGTACGACCTGATTTTGCTTTGAGCGCTTCAACGCGAGTTAACAAGTCAGCTTCAATTTGTTTTGCCAATGCACGACCATCTAAAACTAATGCCACGGCACATCTCCAAGTGTTGATATGAATCAATTTTGCACATAATACATGATAATTTTAAATATTTTTCGCTATATGCTGTTTTTATGCGCATACGAATGAAAGCACTATTGTTTTTTTTTCAGAGCTTGCTAATATACGCATCAACAAGACGCGGCGGGGTGGCAGAGTGGTCATGCAGCGGACTGCAACTCCGTGGACGCCGGTTCGATTCCGACCTCCGCCTCCATCTTGTTAAAGCCCGAGTGGTGAAATCGGTAGACACAGGGGATTTAAAATCCCCCGCCCACAAAGCGTGCCAGTTCGAGTCTGGCCTCGGGCACCATTCTTATACTTCTAAGTATGGTGCATATAAAGAACCCAGCGTTAAGCTGGTTTTTTTATGCCTATAGAAAAAGCATAATACAATGCACAAAAAAAGAGAGCACATTGACTCTCTTAAAAATAATATCTCATTTGTTTATCACGATAAGGGTGGTAATAAGTAATGTTGCAGATCTTGTTCTAATTTTTCTTGAAAATGAGCTGGCTCAATAATTTTAATGTATGGAATCCAATAACGTACCAAAGGTAAAAGTTGCATTTCATGACAAATTTGACAATCAATTAATAAACCACCTGATGCATCTTCTAGTACAATTTGTTGCTCTGGCAATAACAGACGTTGCTTAAAATATAAAGCAACTTCAGGTCGCACCGATCTTTTCACCGTTTGCTTATGCTTTGCAAACCAAATCCCCTCACTGAGCTCTAATTGGGTCAAAACTTCTAAATGGTGCTCGAAAAGCTCCGACTCATGTACAACCACTTGATCTATTTTACTTAAACGATAAGCACGTAATTCATCAGTTACAGCTGCGGCCAAATACCAACTTCCCTGATGATGAATTAAACGATACGGGTCAACATGGCGTAAACGATCATTATAAATAAAACTGATTTTTTGACGCTTATGAATCGCGCCCGCAAAAACCTGAAAATGTTCAGCAAATTGCTGTGCATTTTCATAATAATAACCTTTGGCAGAGAACACTTGATTCGCACGCTCATCAAGCAGGCCACGTAGAAAAGACATATCTAGAGATGGATAGAGCTCACCAATCCCAGAAAGCTGCGCAAAGTTCTGAATGTCTTGTAGCTTAAAGCGCCCAAGATAAACAGGATCTAAGAAGTACTTCTTGGTATATTCATCTTGAAGTAAAGGCAAATACGTATTGAGACGATCAAAATCTCGCTCTATCGTTCGCGTACTCACCTGAAATTCATGTGCTAGTTCTGCAACCCCTAATTGATATCCAGTATTTAATTTAGTCAAAATATTCGCTAAACGCTCCGCAAGGCGTTCATGTGTTGAAGCTTTACGCTTCATATTGCCCTCGCTGCACAATCAATGTTGTGTCTTTATTTATAGTTAAATGCCTAAGCATTATATTCAATATAAGTCACTGAATAATATTAAGTAAAAGACAAACGGTCAGCTTTCAAGCTATGTCATGTTTTTATCAAAAAAAAATCGATCAATGTTTTTTAGATTTCTTCTTCTTTACTACAGTTTGCTGATGCGCTAAACGCTCTATATAACGCTCAAAATGAATTAAAGCTTTATATAGCTTATGTAACTCATCAGGTAAAACACTATTATAGATAACCGCCTTATGCAAGCGCTTGAGCGCACGGAAACCATGCGCATGTGTATATGATGTCGATAAAATTTTCATGACAACCCTCTTTTCTGTTTTATTTTTCATTTAAAACCACGTAAATTTGTCAGGTTTAAATTTAGTTGCAAATTTACACCACAGTTTTGACAGGTTGTGTCGAACAATTATCATTTTTTAATCTTTGTTAAATTATTTTCTATTTTCAGTACATTATTTTTATTTTTTGGCAAAATTTTAGGCAAAAAAAAGCTGACACTAGGTCAGCTCTACTTTTTATACTATAGAAATATTACAGAATTTTTACCACAACTTTACCCACGTGCTCACCCGTATCCATGCACGCATGTGCTGCTTGAATCTGATCGAACTCAAAAGTTTGATAAATCATTGGCAAGCACTCACCTTTGGCCCATAGCGGTGCTACATGATCTTGTAAACCTTGTGCAATCTCCGCTTTCTCAGCGGTATTTCGTGCACGCATGGTCGAGCCTGTAATGGTTAAGCGCTTCATCATAATTTGCCCCAACTTAACCTCTTTGGCTTTTGCCCCCCCTAAAAAGGCAATATAAACCAAACGTCCATCGCGGCGGAGCAAGTTCAAATTTTTTTCTAAATACGGTGCACCCACCATATCTAAAATCACATCCACACCAGCATTATCCGTTTTCTCATTGATCAGGTGTTCAAAGTCTTGGGTTTTATAATTGATGGCATCTGTCAAATTTGCAATGGCTTGTACTTTTTCATCGCTGCCAACGGTTGCAAAGGTTTTAATGCCCAATGCTTTACATAACATGAGTGCCGTGGTGCCAATACCACTGGTTCCACCATGTACTAACACCACTTCCCCTGCTTTAGCTTTACCCATTTGGAACACATTCGCCCAGACCGTGAAAAAAGTTTCAGGAATAGCCGCCGCTTCCACAAAACTTACATTTTCTGGAATATGTAAAGTTTGACTTTGTGGAACTACACAATACTCGGCATAACCACCACCATTGGTCAAACTACAAACTTTATCACCCAATTTAAACTGTGTAACTTCAGCTCCAATTGCAACGACCTCACCTGCAACCTCAAGTCCTGGCACTTGCGTTACCCCAGGCGGCATTGGATATAAACCCTGACGCTGTAAAATATCTGGACGGTTAATACCAAACGCATGAACCTTAACCAAGACCTCGTCTGCTTTTGCTTCAGGGATCGTCACTGTTTCATATGCCAGCTTATCCACACCACCCGGCTCTGTAATAATGACCTGTTGCATCGTTTCTTGTGACATGATTTATTCCTAACTCTTACGATATTTTTCAAGTTTCATAGACCTATTTGATCATAGAAATAAATTGAAATGAAGAACACCGTACTTATGTATAGTGTGAAGCCTATTTTGCTACGTGATAGCGCTGATCATTGATAAAAAAAGCAAGCTGCGACTGCTCTCGACATCCCTCTCAAGCATTACTTAGAACGATTCGGGCCAAATGAAAAACACAGGTATTCAGTTGCGTGGCTGATCAGGCAAAGATACAAACTGCATTAGAAATTTACGAACCAAAGGCAAAAACACCATAATCAGAGGAAATGCAATCAACCAAGATAAGCTCCAGCTTTTGAGCCAAAGATTGAAGAAATTATGCACTAAGCCTTTATTTAGCAGCAAGTTAAAACCAGAAATAGAACCACTCATCAGACCTGAAAGCAATAAAGGCATTAACCAATTTAAGTGTTTGATATGAATTTTGGGGAGCGTGTTGAACATAATCAACCTGAGTAAATAAAAATTAGCTTTGGCTTGGCGTTTTAACGGTTTGTTTTAAAGTTTTCATAAACTGCCCAAAATGTGGCATAAAATCTTTAAAGAGTGGAAAGTTTTTATGCTCTAGAGAGGTGGTCCCACTTGTTTGAACAACTAAAAGCTTATTTATAAGTGATATTCTGCTCTAGTTAAGCTACCTTATTTTGTTGTGGTAGCTGGTCATAGTAAAACTCATCTGGAGTCATTTTGTCCAGACTCGAATGAGGTCGTTTCAAATTATAAAATTCAAAATATGCACTCAATTGCTTTTTCGCATC
>CAACWN010000165.1_pt1 | contig 22082 bp, 18 predicted proteins | sample 2275671 | NCBI WGS metagenome assembly CAACWN01 (sample SAMEA5312464, study PRJEB27640) | indoor metagenome | biome: indoor environment; feature: controlled; material: polymer furnished wood metals | place: Austria | collected 2011-04-21 | reverse complement strand
GGATTACGACCATTGGTGTACTGATAATGCAGTGGATCGACAATATATTTGGCTTTTTCAGGTGAGGTGTCATTGTGCTCAGGTGGGAGGACAATCAGAAACTCTGACCCAAAACCATCGCGACGTGTGATAGAGCGTAGGCCTGAAAAGTTCATATTGTAAGTTGACATCAGTTGTTCAACTTGACGGTTTTTTAAAAGTGGGTAGTTGTCATAATTAATACGGTAAATACTTTGCCCCACTTTTATTTGATTGCCGACTTCAGATGGCCCATGGCGTAAGCCATAACTATTTACAAGCTTAGCGATAGCTTGGTTATAAAAGTCACGGAGTTGGACTTGACGGTTATCAAAAATACGGTCTTGGGGGCCACGTTTGGTGCTAAACATGTAGGCATAACTATAGCGAATACTTTTATCTAGCATGCCAAGTTGTTGATCTAGGCAGCTTTGGTAGTTTTGTTTTTGTAGCGCCTGTTTTTCTTCAGACTGGGTCTTGGCTAAAATACTCACTTTACAGGCTGATGATTTTTCTAAGGAGAGTGCTTTAGCGAGATAAAGTTCGCTGGCAGTAGAGAGGAGCTGTTCATCTTGAATTTGTGGAATTTGTTTGAGTTCATTGACACATTCTTCAGGTTGCTCTGAACAGATTTTGGCTTCTCGACCCGTCATAGACAGCACGTTTAGACTCGCTTCACTGAGCTTATCCCGCGTTAAAATACTCTCACGCTCATTGGTAATCGTGACGTTCAGTGATTGATTTTTCACACTGACCACTTGGCAACCACTCAAAAACGAAACTAGAGTGGTCATCATCAAGGTGCTACGGATGTATTTAGGCATAAAAAGCGTCGACTACTGTTTATTCTTTTGAATTTTTTAAATCATACGATAATTCTCGGATTTATCAATTCGCCTAAAATAAAAATAGACCGAAAATTCGGTCTATTTTTAGGTGCATCATAGGTGATGGGATTATTTTGCAGTATTTAGAACTTGCCAAACATTCCAACGACCTTGTTTTTCAATTTCATTAATCAAGCGATCCGCAACTTCAGCTTCTTGTGGATATTTCAATTTGTAGTTTTTCAAGGTTTGCACCGCATTTTTCTTTTGTTCCATAGCAATGTAGTTATTTGCTGTCGCTAAATAGGCTTCTTGAACACCAGCTTTCATTGCTTTATCGAGGTATGGCATCGCTTCGCGTTGACCACCACCTTCAGACAAAGCAAAACCGAACCAGAAGTTTGCTTCAGGGTCTTCTTGGTTAATTTTTAAAATACGCTGTGCATAAGCCAAAGACTTGGTGGTATAGACTGAACCAAGGTCTAAATTACGTGCCATAACGCTGGCTTTGAATGCACGAACCAGTACATCAAATGAAGCATTGTCTTTCGATGCTAACGTATCAAGCTGTTGTGTCACTTCTTTTAGTTTTAACTCAAAACCTTTACGTTCTTGGCGTTCCGTAAAGCGCGGTGGGTAGTGACGGGCTTTGCCTTCAACCAACTGTAAGAAGTCATCAATTTCAGTAATGTCGACTTCATTGTCGCCCGCCAGTACGGCAAACTTCAACTGACGGTCTTTGCTGTTTACGGTTGGAATAATCAGTTTATTGGTGTCTAAAACCATTTTTTTAGATGGATCGTCAGAGCGAGTCACTTCCATTTTTGTTACAGGCTGAGCCGCTGCTTTTTTTAAGTTAATTTCAAATGGAGGTGGCGCATCATAATTAAATGGATTGAGTGCATAAAATGGTGCAGTTAATTCAGGCTCTGTAAAAACGATGGTATCGTTGTTATTCTTCGTTGGGTTTGAGCTACACGCTGTTAAAAACGAGACAGCAAGAACAGCAACCGCTAAGGGTTTAAGCATCATAAGGTTCTTCCATTCATTATTTTAAGAAGTGGTATAAAAGGCATGTTCGTCAGTCTAAAAAAACTCTGATGAACATGCAAGGTTTGCTATAGGCAGGTTTTCAAAAACTAACACTTTTCATGTTTAGTCGTTAGATGGCAGGCTTTGAGCTTCACATTCGCGGCGTACATCTTCCAAAATTTTCAATTCTTCAGCACTAAAGGGTTGTTCATTTTGTTGTTGCTTTTTAAAAGTTGGATCAAGTAAAGACAAACGTTGGCAAAGGGTATTCATCCGTTTTTCATTCAACTGAATGCGGTCAAGTAGAACACGCATACCTTCAAGAATTGGATCAGACTGGTCTTGCGTTGCAGCATAAGGTTGGAAACCAATACTTTCAGCATAATCGCGACGACGTGTTTCTGCTTCATCTTTTGGTTTATCTTTAGAAATAAAGCGTGCAGGGTTACCAACTGCGGTGGTGTCGGCTGGAACAGCTTTGGTGACGACTGCATTTGAGCCGACTTTGGCATTTTTACCGACAGTAAAAGGGCCTAAAATTTTAGCACCAGCACCAACCACCACGCCGTCTTCTAAGGTCGGGTGACGTTTGCCTTTATTCCATGTGGTTCCACCTAAAGTGACACCGTGATATAAGGTCACATCGTCGCCAATTTCAGCGGTTTCACCAATCACGACGCCCATGCCATGGTCAATAAAAAAACGACGACCAATTTTAGCACCTGGGTGAATTTCAATACCTGTTGCAAAACGGCTAAAAGAAGACAATAAACGTGCTGAGCCTTTACATTCTTTTTTCCATAACTCATGCGCCATACGGTGCATGATCAAGGCATGAATGCCTGGATATGTGGTTAGAACTTCTAAAGTGTTTCGTGCCGCAGGATCGCGCGCGAATACAGCTTGTATATCTTCTTTGAGCTGTTTAAGCATTAGATTGATCCTCTGTTTGATCCGTATTTGACTTTTTCCATGTGCCATTGTTTAAGGCTTGTACACGACTAAAAATACCACGAAGTAAATGATATTCCATACGATCTAATTGTATACGTCCAAAAAGACGACGCAAGCGTAAAGGCAGTAATCGTGGATTTTTGGGGTCTAAAAATTCAATCTCGGCCAACATTTTTTCAATGTGCGGGTAGAACTGTTCCATTTGCTCATGGGTGACCAAAGGCTCATCCCATTGCATAGACTCAGTATCTGTGACAGGCATGGTTGCAGCTTCATCTTCACCGCTTTTCACAGCAGCCAGTGTGGCCATACGCATTTCATAACAAATCACTTGAATGGCTTGAGCCACATTTAGTACACCATAGTCTGTATTTACAGGAATGGTGACATGATAGTTAGCCATGGCCAGTTCTTCATTGGTCAGTCCGCGGTCTTCACGGCCAAATACAACAGCAACCTCTTGCTGATCATTCACCACTGCTGAAATTGATTTTTCAGCCGCGGGACGTGCGTCTAGCAAAGGCCAAGGAATGGTACGACTACGCGCACTGGTACCAAACACTAAATGGCAGTCTTTGATGGCATCGGCAAGAGTTTCAACGATTTCAATCTGCTCAATTAAATCAGTTGCACCCGCAGCTAAAGCATCGATATCCGGATGCGGATAGGTTTTTGGCGCAACCAACACCAGCTTTGAGAGTCCCATCGTTTTCATGGCGCGTAGTGCGCTACCAATGTTCGCAGGGAGTGTGGTATTGACCATGACAATACGCACATGGGAGAGATGCGCTGAAACAGCGGCATTGTCAAATTGGCTCATGATTTTTCCAATGAATCTTTAAAATTTAAATAATTAAGAGAACTGACCGACTTCAGCCTGATATAAGTCCATAGCATCATCCATGCTCATATCCGCAGGGGGCGGTGGTACATCTACAGGTTTGGCTTCTTCATAGCTCACCGCTTTGGCTGCTTTGGATTTGACTTGATATTCCACATGAAGATTTTCTTTACCAAAATAGTCACGCAGTTTAGAAAGTAGTTCATCCAGTGGCGCCACTTTCCAATTAATCCCTAAGTGTAATTCGGCCGTGGCATACGGGTAGTCCAACAGCAATTGTAGCGGAATGTGATTACACATATCGACATTACAAAAGGGTGCAAGAATATTTTTTAAATCTTGGCTCAGTGTTTTTGTACTATGTGTTGGGTCGAGACGAATTTGAATACAGTTAGCGCGCTTTTGGCGAATTTCATTCAGTGTAAATGCTTTGGTTAAGCGTCCCATTGGCCGGTCAAAACCTTCACGTTCGTAAATTTCACCTTCAATTACCACCACTTTTTCATTTTGAATGATGTCTTTGAAACGCATAAAACGTTCATGGTTCGCAGAGACTTCGATCCGTGAGGTACCATCATCTAAGGTCACCATCATTCGGTTCGGGAAGTTAGCTACATCAACCACAAGACCTGCAAAAACCGTAGTAACACCACGACGAGTTGGGGTAAGTTCATTAATTTTATTCGGAATAAACGCTTTCAACTCAGTGCGATAGACATCAATTGGGTGGCCGGTTAAATACAACCCTAGAGTGTCTTTTTCACCTTTGAGACGGACTTCATCTGACCAAGGTTTAACAGGTTTGGCGGGTTTACGTTGTACTTCTTCAACCTCACCAAACAAGTCCATGATGCCTGTTTCACGGTTTGAGCGAGCTTGATCTGCCGCTTGTACCGCTTCAGGTAGCTGCGCCATTAGACTTGAGCGCTCAATGCCGAGGCAGTCTAAAGCACCTGAGCGAATCAATGCTTCTAAAGTCCGTTTATTGATTTTTTTCAGATCAATACGATGGCAGAAATCAAACAAGTCACGATAAGGCCCATCTTGAATACGCGAGTCAATGACCGACTGCATCGCCGCTTCACCGACACCTTTAATTGCGCCGAGTCCATAAACGATCGTTTTGTCGTCCGAAGCATGGAATTGATAGATAGACATATTGACCGAAGGCGGCAATACCTCTATATCATTGTGTCGACAGTCGTCAATCAAGAACACCACGTTATCGGTGTTTTGCATTTCCGAAGACATCACCGCTGCTAAGAATTCAGCTGGATAATGCGCTTTGAGCCATGCCGTTTGATAGGCCACTAAGGCATAAGCTGCGGCATGCGATTTGTTAAAGCCATAACCTGCGAACTTTTCCATATAGTCAAAGATATGGTTGGCAGTGGCTTCATCAATATCTTTTTTGGCTGCACCTTCCGTGAAAATTTGGCGCTGTTTGACCATTTCTTCGGGCTTTTTCTTACCCATCGCACGACGTAGTAAGTCCGCACCACCCAAGCTATAGCCCGCACAATATTGTGCTGCCTGCATTACCTGTTCTTGGTAAACCATAATGCCGTAAGTCGGCTCAAGTACACCTTCAAGTAGGGGATGGAGGTACTCAAACTCGCCACCATGCATACGGTGGATAAAGTCAGGAATCAGGTCCATCGGACCCGGACGGTAAAGGGATACGAAGGCGATAATTTCTTCAAATTTACTTGGACGTGCTTCCTTGAGCATTTTTTTCATGCCCACGGATTCAAACTGGAAGACCGCTGTGGTGTTGGCATTGGCAAAGATGAGGTATGCATCTTTGTCATCAAGCGGAATGAAAGCAATGTCTAAAGGCACATCAAGTTTAATGCGCTTATTGATATTCTTCACGGCATCTTCAATGACCGTTAAGTTGCGCAGACCCAAGAAGTCGAACTTTACTAGACCTGCAGACTCAACATCGTCTTTATCGTACTGCGCAACACGGCCTGTACCATCTGCGTCACATAGGACGGCAGAAAAGTCGGTAATTTTAGTCGGGGAAATGACCACGCCACCTGCGTGTTTACCTGTGTTACGGGTAATGCCTTCGAGTTTTAATGCCATTTCCCAAATTTCAGCCGCATCGTCATTGTCTGGGTTGGATGGGTTGGTGACAATATCTTTAAGCTGTGGCTCTGCTTCAATGGACTCTTCAAGGCTTAGACCTAAAGGCTTGGTCGGAATCATTTTTGAGATTCGGTCTGCCAAACCATAGGATTTACCCAAAACACGTGCCACGTCACGAATGGCGCCTTTGGCTGCCATGGTACCGAAAGTGGCAATTTGTGATACTGCATCGCGTCCGTATGTACGCGCCACATAGTCAATGACACGGTCACGACCAGCAATACAGAAATCGACATCGAAATCGGGCATTGAAACACGTTCTGGGTTTAAGAAGCGTTCGAACAGCAGCCCATATGGGAGAGGATCGAGATCCGTAATTTTTAAGCTGTAGGCAACAAGTGAACCTGCACCTGAACCACGACCTGGGCCAACGGGAACACCATTACCTTTGGACCATTGGATGAAGTCCATGACAATCAAGAAGTAGCCTGGGAAACCCATTTTAAGAATGGTCCCGATTTCATACTCTAAACGATCATCGTATTCTTTACGTTTTTCAGGCCAGTATTCATCACGCGTTTCTGGTGGATATAAAAAGTCTAAACGTTCTTCTAAACCTTCTTTGGATAAATGTGCAAAGTAGGTGTCGATGGTATGGCCTTCAGGAATAGGGTAGTCAGGCAGGAAGTATTTACCTAATTGCAGCGTGACGTTACAACGTTTGGCAATCTGATAAGTATTTTCAAGTGCAGAGGGAATGTCTGCAAATAATTCTGCCATTTGTTGGCCAGACTTAAAATATTGCTCTGGAGAGTAATTCTTTGGTCGGCGGTTATCGCCTAATACATAACCATCGGCAATACAGACTCGGGCTTCATGTGCTTCAAAGTCGATTTCTTTCATGAAGTGCACATCGTTGTGCGCAACTACACCAATATTGTACTTTTTAGCCAGTTTTAAGGCTTCATAGTTGAAGTCATCTTCACCTGAGCGTTCTGTTCGACATAGAGCCAAATAAACCCGATTGCCAAATTTTGCAATCCATTCATCGAGTAAAGGTTCGGCTTTTTGCGGATTCGATGTACAGAGCATTTTGCCGACATCAGATCGCATGCCAAGTAGCGCAATCAGGTCATGGTTTTGTTCTAAAATCCAGTCTTTTGCAACGCAAGGAATATCAAGCTGTTGACCTCGGATAAAACCTTCTGAAACCAGTTCGGTTAGATTACGCCAGCCAACATTGCTCATCGCCAATAATGTCACGCGATGTTCAGCATCGTTCAAGCGAACTTCTGAACCCATAATCGGTTTGATGCCATTATCTAAGCATTTACCATAAAATTTTACAGCAGCGTGTAAGTTAGATAAGTCAGTAATGGCAAGGGCTGGCATACCTTCTGCCTTAGCAGCTTTGACTAAATCAGGTATACGTACAATTGATTCTGTGATTGAAAATTCTGTATGAATACCAAGATGTACAAAGTGCATAAGTGAGTCCCTGCAAAAACCGCTGAATAGTTTAACATGCTCTGCCTTCATTCTGAGTGCGATTCAAATGAATTGGCAAAATTTAATAGCACACAGTGTTTGGACTGTTTATTTTATTGTCAGTAAGTTCAAAACGACTTAGAAAAGACAATGTCACCCTTGTTCTTTGGCACAAAAAAAGCCTTTAGCAGGCCACTGCTTGCTGAATGGCAAAGCTGCTTAACCGTCCATTTTTAAAACCAAAGTTGAGATAAGCTGTGTAGGGTGGGGCAAAGTTTTGTGGTTCTTTTAGAAAGGCTTTGATTTCATTGGGCTGCAAGAGCAAAACTTGGGCTTCACCTGATGCTACTATGCCTTGTGAACTGTATTTAAAGTCTTGTTTAAACTGCTGCAAAGTATAATTCGGTGTGATCTGAATATTTTGCACGCGTATATTTTCGCTCATCGCTTGAGTGCTTTTCCAGTCAAGCCAAACACGGCCTTTGGTTTGACCGAGTTTTTTTAAACTCGTTTTGTCTTTATAGAATTTTTCAGTCAGAATCTTGGGATTATCTTCGTTAAAAATCTCAAATTTTAGGGTTTTGGGTTGGGCACTTCTAATACTGTATTCATAGTTGCCTGTACATTCGGCATATTGTTTGCTGATTTTTCCATTCAGAGGAGCGAGTAATTGACTGACTTGATGTGCTGTCACAGGTGCATTGAGTTCAACCTGATTCACTTTCACACTGGTGACGTAGTTATAGGGATTTGAAGCTGCATGGCCGAGCATCGGCAAAAGACTTAGACTGATCAATAGAGTTGTTATTTTCATCGTTATAGCTTTTAAAAATTTTGTTTGCCGCATTATATAAAATTTAGACCTAAAAAAAGCTCCCAATATTGAGAGCTTAATTTTGTTAGCGTAGTTTAGACAGCCAATCGCCAACGGATTGTACAATTTGCACCATGATCAACAGCACAATCACTGTGAGTATCACGACACTGGTGTCAAAACGTTGATAACCATAAGATATAGCAAGGTCACCAATACCGCCTGCACCCACTGCACCGGCCATCGCGGTTGCACCAATTAAGCTAATGGTGGCTGTGGTTAAGTTTAAAATCAGTGAACTGCGTGCTTCAGGTAAAATAAACTTAAAGATGATTTGTAGCGGAGTTGCACCCATTGCTTGTGCAGATTCGATAATCCCCTCATTCACTTCAAGTAATGAGGTTTCCACCAAACGACCAATGTATGGTCCAACATAAATGGTGAGCGGAACAATCGCTGCCCACGTGCCAATCGATGTGCCGACGATGAGTTTGGTTAAAGGTAAAACCGCAATCAGCAAAATAATAAAGGGCAGAGAGCGCAGAGCATTCACAATAGGGTTGAGACTGTGATAAATCGCTTTATTTGGCAAAATACCATCAGGACGTGTGACCAATAAAATGATGGCCTGAATAAAGCCCCAAATACAGCCAAATAGCATTGCAAAAAACACCATATGAAATGTTTCTTGCAAAGCAGTAATAAACTGGTCAATCGATAAAGAGCTTTTCCAAAAAGGCGCTGTGATTTGAGTTAACCACTGGACAATTAAATCTCTCATGCCAGCTCTCCTGATTGTTCAACAGCCACACCATGTTGTTTTAAAAACTCAACCGCTTCAGCAATCAGGCTTTCATCGCCCAAGAGCTGAACAAACATTTGTCCAATCACATTGCCATCAATTTCAATCATGTTGGCAAATAGGATATTCAGACTAATATCAAACTGTTTAATTAAGTTTTGAATTACGGTTTCGTGTGCAGAGTTACCCAGAAACTGTAAGCGGTAAATACTATGATGATGCTTATGTTCGAGGTTATTCAGAAGCTTAATAGGTAGTTGTTGATGCAAAATCGTTTGAATAAAATTCTGTGTCGTTGCATGTTGTGGACGACTAAACAGGTCCACTGTTTTTCCAGTTTCAACCACTTTACCGAGTTCCATCACGGCTACATGTGAGCAGATGCTTTGGATCACATCCATTTCATGCGTCACCATGACGATGGTAATGCCTTGCTCTTGATTGATTTTTTTGAGCAAGTCCAATACCGACTTGGTGGTTTGTGGGTCGAGTGCAGAAGTCGCTTCGTCACAAAGTAATATTTTAGGATGGTTGGCAAGCGCACGTGCAATGCCGACACGTTGTTTTTGACCACCCGAGAGCTCGTCTGGATAAGCTTCTTTTTTATGTTTGAGGTCAATAAACTCAAGTAGCTCATTCAAACGTTTTTCACGTTCAGCTTTGCTATAACCTAAAAGTTTCATGGGCATTTCAATATTGGCTGCAACGGTTTTGGTTTGCAGTAAATTAAAATGCTGGAAAATCATGCCAATATTTGCACGTTCTTGACGTAATGCTTTTGCATCTAATGCAGTAAAGTCTTTTTGATTGATAATCACTTGGCCTTGAGTTGGGCGTTCAAGTAAATTGATCAAACGAATGAGGGTACTTTTACCTGCACCACTATAGCCAATAACGCCAAAAATACTGCCTTCTGGAATGTCTAAATTGATTTGGTCCAGTGCAGGAATGGTTTGGCCTTTCAGCTGATAGTGCTTTGAAATGTTTTTAAATTGAATCATATCGTCAAAAACTACACAAAAATGAAAAAACAGGCAAAGAGACTTTGCCTGTTTCGTTGATTTGATTATATTACTATTTAGCTTGAGTAAGGTAGCTTACTGGCTTGTTCACATCAATTTTTGTGCCGCCAAAATGTTCTTGAACATATTTGCCTACTGCAGCGACATGGTAAAGCTCACCGACTTTTTTCAGTACAGGGTCATTTTGACGCGCTTCAGCCACAGCAAGTACGTTTACGTTCATTTTTGTGGTTTGATCGATTGGCTCATAGTAAATCGCATCTTTCAATACGTTTAGACCGCCTTCCATTGCAAGGGTATTACCCAAAACAATTGCATCCACTTCGTCTTTCACACGTACAGCCGTTGCCATTTGAATAGGCTTGATGACGAGAGCTTTGTTGTTTTCAACGATGTCTTTCGAAGTGCCTTTCACGAAGTCAAAGTCATTTTTTAACTTCACAAGACCCGCAGATTGTAATAATAACAATGCACGTGATTCGTTCGCACCATCATTCGGAATAGCAATCGTTGCACCATTTTTAAATTCAGCCAGTGTTTTTACTTTGCTTGAATAGATGCCCATTGGTTCTAAGTAGGTCGTTGAAAGAGGGGCAATCTTCGCTGTGTTCGCTTCGTTATATGCCACAAGGTAAGCATAAGATTGGAATGCATTTACATCGACTTCATTGTTAGCAACAGCAGTGTTCATTGCGACATAGTCAGTGAAGTTTTTAATGTCTAACTTTAGGCCAGCTGCTTTAGTTTCTGGCAAAGTTGCAATGTGGCGCCAAATATCAGCATCAGAACCAGTCGATGCGATGGTTACTGTTTGCTCAGCTGCTGCAGTATCCGTTTTAGCCGCATCTGTTGCAGGTGCTTCAGGTTTGCTACAACCCGTTAAAACAACAGATAAACCCAGCGCAATTCCTAGAATTTTTTTCATTTTTTCTTCCCGATTAAGCATCCAAAAGAGGCTTAACTTAGCTGAACAATAGAGAGATCAATTGATTTTAAATCAGGTATTCCTGATTTGATGCATATGACTGTAATGTGAGTTTTGGAAGTGTGCAATTCGATATCAGTCGAATATGTACTTTCACTTTGGAAAAGATTAACTTTTTCAACTCACTAGTAACATCTCTGCTCAATCGTTAAATTTTGCACATCATATCAATAAAGTAATATTCGATATAGAGCATAAAAGTTCAATACTTATCTGATTTAAAGATTAGTAATTTGCATTTTGTTTGTAATTTTACAATGAAAACAATATATTATTTTTAATTAATCTATTTAAAAATAATAATTTGCATAAATTTTGTGCTTTATAAGATTTTATCTAAACTAAATACAAAAAATAGATATAACGAGTATAAAGTGCAAAAAGTATGTCTCAGAATATAGGATGAATATAGCTATATCTTTAGAAATTAATTTATATTCATACGGATATATTTAAAAAAATTCGCAGCGGTTTGCAATAAAAAAACCCGCATTTAGCGGGTTTTTAAAGTATGAATGTTTTTAAGCATTTTCACGCGCAATAGCACGATAACCAATATCTGTACGATATTGCATACCCGTAAATGTGACTTGACCACAAACTTCTAAAGCATTGATTTGCGCTTCAAGTACGGTATTGCCAAGAGCTGTGACACATAAAACACGACCACCCGCAGTCAAGATGTGACCGTCGGCACTCATTGTTGTGCCCGCATGGAAGATTTTTGTGTTTTCAGGAGATTGACCAAGACCAGAGATGACGTCACCTTGACGAACGGTTTCTGGGTAGCCTTCTGCAGCAAGAACAATACCAATTGATTTGCGTTCATCCCATTCAGCTTCTGCTGGAAGATTACCTGCAATACCAGCTTCAACCAGATCGACCAATGATGATTTTAAACGCATCATAATCGGCTGAGTTTCAGGGTCACCAAAACGACAGTTGAACTCGATCACTTTTGGTTGACCTTTGTCATCAATCATCAAGCCTGCGTATAAGAAACCTGTATAAATGTGACCGTCTTTTTTCATACCTTCAACGGTAGGACGCATCACTTCATTCATGGTTTTTTCAAATACATCTGCAGTCACCACAGGAGCAGGAGAGTAAGCACCCATACCACCCGTGTTTGGACCTTGGTCGCCTTCAAAAATACGCTTATGGTCTTGAGATGTTGCCATTGGTAAGATGTTGTCGCCATCAATCATACAAATGAAAGACGCTTCTTCACCAGCAAGGAATTCTTCGATCACAACACGAGAACCAGCATCACCAAACTTGTTGCCCGCCAACATGTCATCAATCGCATCAAAAGCTTCTTGATTAGTCATGGCTACAATTACGCCTTTACCCGCAGCAAGACCATCGGCCTTGATCACGATTGGCGCGCCATTTTTTTCAACAAATGCTTTCGCTGCATCGACTTCAGTAAATACATCGTAGAACGCAGTAGGAATGTTGTGGCGTTTTAAGAAGTGCTTAGCAAAGGCTTTTGAGCCTTCTAACTGGGCAGCAAATTGAGTTGGGCCCCAAATTTGAAGCTCTGCCGCGCGGCAAGCATCCACTACACCATTTACAAGCGGTGCTTCTGGACCCACAATAATCAAATCTACTGCATTATTTTTTGCAAAGTCGATAATTGCAGCATTGTCTAAAATGTTGAGTGCAACATTTTCACATTTGTTTTCTGTTGCAGTTCCTGCATTACCTGGTGCAACAAAAACTTTTGCAACTTTTTCATCTTGCGTGATTTTCCATGCCAATGCATGTTCACGACCGCCATTACCCAAAACTAAAATGTTCATCGGTTCATACTCCATGAATCGAAATGACATAAAGTCCTCAGCCTAAGAAGGAGAGGACTTTATGTAAGATTTAGAAATCTGTTTTAAACCACATGTATGACTTTGTCATTACGGTCTGCATCTATCACTTAGTGACGGAAGTGGCGCATGCCAGTGAAGACCATTGCAATACCTGCTTCATCTGCAGCAGCAATGGTTTCTTCATCACGCATAGAACCGCCTGGTTGGATAATACATTTAATGCCTGCTTTCGCTGCATTATCAATACCATCGCGGAATGGGAAGAATGCATCAGAGGCCATGACAGCACCTTCAACTACTAGGCCGGCATGTTCCGCTTTAATCGCAGCAATACGCGCTGAGTTAACACGGCTCATTTGACCTGCACCTACACCAATGGTTTGACGACCTTTAGCATAAACAATGGCATTTGATTTCACGTATTTCGCAACTTTCCATGCAAAAATTAAGTCATCAATTTCTGCATCAGTTGGTGCACGTTTAGTCACGACTTTTAAATCATCTTTGGTGATCATGCCTAAGTCTTGGTCTTGAACCAATAAACCGCCATTGACGCGTTTATAGTCAAGTTGTGGCGCACGCTCATCAAGTGCAGGTAATTCACCACAAACCAGAACACGTACATTTTTCTTCGCACCCGTGATTTCAAGTACGCCTTCAGCAATGCTTGGTGCAATGATCACTTCAACAAACTGACGGTCAACAATCGCTTGTGCAGTTGCAACGTCTAATTCACGGTTGAATGCAATGATGCCGCCGAAAGCTGATTCAGGATCTGTTGCATAAGCCAAGTCATATGCTGCTTGAATACCATCTAAAGATACAGCAACACCACATGGGTTTGCGTGTTTAACGATGACACAAGCAGGTTTTGCAAATGATTTGACACATTCAAGTGCGGCATCTGTATCTGCAATGTTGTTATAAGAAAGTTCTTTACCTTGCAGTTGTTTCGCTGTTGAAACAGAAGCTTCAGTTGCTGTGCTTTCTACATAAAATGCTGCTGATTGATGCGGGTTTTCACCATAACGCAAGTCTTGAGCTTTATTTAACTGTGTATTGAATGTACGTGCAAACTTGTCTGCTTGACCTTCTTCTTTGCCTACGCGAGCACCTAGGTAAGAAGCAATCATGCCATCATACTGTGCTGTATGTTCAAATGCTTTAACGGCTAAGTCAAAACGAGTTTCGTAAGACAAAGCACCATTTTCTTTTAGCTCAGCAACAACAGTGCCGTAGTCTGTAGCATTGACCACAATACCGACAGAAGCATGGTTTTTCGCAGCAGCACGCACCATGGTTGGGCCGCCGATGTCGATATTTTCAATCGCATCTGCAAGTGAGCAGTTTGGTTTAGCGACTGTTGCAGCAAATGGATAAAGGTTCACAACCACAAGATCGATCGCATCGATATTGTGTTCAGCCATCACAGCTTCGTCTAGACCGCGACGAGCTAAGATACCACCATGAATTTTCGGGTGTAGCGTTTTTACACGACCATCCATCATTTCTGGGAAACCCGTATGCTCTGAAACTTCGACTACAGCGATATTGTTGTCTTTTAACAACTTATATGTACCGCCAGTAGATAAAATTTCTACCCCTAGAGCAACAAGGTTTTGAGCGAACTCAACAATGCCAGTTTTATCGGAAACAGAGATTAAAGCGCGTTTAATGGTCATGATCTTCGTCACAGTTATCAAGAATTAAAACAAAAAGCCAAAAATAGCAGGTAAAAAAAATGCCCGCGGAAGCCGCAAGCATTTTATCATTTATTCACTCATTAAACCGTGAGCTTTTAACTTTTTACGTAAAGTTCCACGGTTAAGTCCTAGAATCTCCGCAGCACGTGTTTGGTTACCGCGGGTATATTCTAAAACTACAGATAGAAGAGGTTTCTCCATTTCTGCCAGCACCATGTCGTAGACCTGAGATGGTTGCTCGCCTTGCAGTTGTGCAAAATAGTGGCGAACTGCGCGATCTACGTGAATACGAAGAGCGACATCAGACTGTGCAGTAAAAATAGGAGATTTGCTATTCATGCGAAGTAATCCGAAAAATCTAAATATCACTTGGGTAAAGTGACATATATAAAGTGGTCTAAAATTAAAATGAACTTCGTTTTAGATCCTAAAACGACTAGTTCTAAAACTGTACATTTAGCATGCCACAATATCGCTAAGTTGGTCGAAATATAAGCGTAACAATAGTTAAATATTTGTTACCGACCTTTTTTAAACAAAAAAAACTGCTCAATACGCGATATTTCGATAACGCGCATTTTTGCTGATGTTCTATTTGTATTAAAAGACTGAGGAGATTGCAGCACTAAGCTTTTGTGGCGCGTATCATACCATTGTCTAAGAAAAAGTGAGCAAGAAAACTGCATTTTTTTTCACTTTTTTTACATTTTTTTTAAATTTTAGGGCTGGACTATTTCTAAACTGTAATGATTGAAGCTTTTACGGCTGACTGGCAGGCTAAATTTGAATTTGAACGGACTATTTTTAGGAATTCGTTTAATTCCAACCAGACTATCAATCAAATATTCATTTGCATGCAGTTGATAGGTTGAATCGACTTCACCATCAACTTTTAAAATGACCTTAAGATCTGGTAGCGGAAGACTGGTGTCATGATAGTTGATCAGTTCACCTGAAAATTGAGTTTTCTGTGCGTCTACACGTTTTACTTTTAATTTATTAATGCTGATCAGACTGTAACGTTCTTGTAGGCTGCTACAGTTCAGTACGAGACAAATTTTATTATAGGTTGCACCTAATGCGGGGCTGTTATTGAGGATATGTGGGTTAAACCATAAGTATTGGAAACACAATAAAGCCAATAAGCTGAAGTTAATCACACCCCAAAGCATATAGTACATCGGGCTTTTTTGCGGTTTCGCTGGATTGTTGTCTGCCAAATTCATGGCAGGATAGTTACCAATCGGGTCGGTACTAAAATAGTTTAAATTGTTTAAATAGGTTTTGAGGTCAATGTTGGAGTGCTCAACTTTTAGGTTGAAAATATCAAGCAAATTTGATGTCGACATTGAAAGCGCAGCAGATTGTGATAAATCAAAATGAATGCTGTCTACACGAGGAGAGGAAAATGCTGAATTTGAAGACATGCTCATGTCATTCTGATTCGACGATCTTTCCTCACCTGTGTCAAAAGTATGACCCGTGGTTAAATGCGAGAGCGCATTAAAGGTCATCGAACACTTTGGGCAACAAACCATACCTTGCGCAACAGTGAGTTGTGCAACACTTACTTTGTAGATGGTTAGGCATTTAGGGCAAGAGGTTTGTTTGTCGCTCATAGTGTATTAAGAGTTCATTTAAAGGGTGTGGCGTTTACCCGAAATTCGGCACCAGTTTTCATCACGTTTCTCGACCTCTAATATATCAAAAAACTCAGAATAAACACTAGAAACATCAGAAACTTGCTCTTCAATTACACCTGCAAGTGCGAACTCTCCCTCAGATTTGACCAAAGTTGCGAATTCAGGCGCTAACATCATGAGCGGGCCTGCCAAAATATTTGCAACAAAGACATCTGCTTTTTGGTCAGCAAGCTCTAAATTAAACTCGTCTGGTAAGCCGACATAAAGGTTCTCAGCCACGCCATTGAGCGCCGCATTTTGTTCAGTGGCTAAAATTGCTTGTGGATCAATATCTGTGGCATAGACTTTTTTTGCGCCTAGAAGTAGAGCTGCAACACCTAAAATACCTGAACCGCAACCATAGTCGATCACGATTTTATCTTTAACATCAGTTTTACCTAACCACTGCAGGCAAAGAAAAGTAGATGCATGGTTGCCCGTACCAAACGCTAAGCCTGGATCAAGTTTAATGTTCACTGCATCCGGTTCTGGTGCTTGCATCCATTCAGGAACGATCCAGTATTTGTCAGCAATTTGAATTGGTTCGTAGGCATCCATCCATGTGCGTTCCCATTCTTGGTCTTCAAGAAATTCGCTACGCATCGGTGCATCAGGCATTTGAGTGCGAATAAACGTTTCTAATGCATTGACATCAATTTCTTCGTCGTCTTCTTGCGCATAGATACCTGTCACAATGACTTTATTCCAAAGTGGCGTTTCACCTGGAAGTGGTTCAAGTAAGTCTTGGTTTTCTGCATCATCTAATGTGACACTGACTGCACCCAAAGATTCTAAAAGGGTTTCAGTAAAATCGACTTGCGCTTGATCAACCGTAATATGAATTTGTAGCCACTTCACAGGAATAACCTAATATTTATGTATAAATAAATATTGTAGCGGAACAGGGGGCAGTTCGACAGCATTCCTCAAAATAAAAAAGGATGCCGAAGCATCCTTAGATCTACACCTGTTCTAGGCTTGTTCTGTGCTGGTTTGAACCGATGGGGCATAACGGTTGAGTAATGTCCCAAAGATGGCAGCAAAGATATACATAAAAATAGAATAGACCGCTGCGGGCATGGCAATGGTGGTACTGGCCATCACGGTGAGTGCAATGGTCATGGCAAGGGTACTGTTATGAATGCCAATTTCAAAGGCACAGGCCCGAGCTTGAGCACTGTTGATCCCGAGTAGTCTCGGTACAAAATAACCAATCATTAAACTACAAATACAGAAAATGACTGTCGCTAAACCGACCTGAGTCAGATACTCCAGAATATGGGCGCCTTCTTTGGCTATTGCTCCAACAATGATTAAGACCAAAAATACAACAGAAAAAATACGCAATGGCTTATTCAGCTTCTTGGTAAAAGAAGGTGCATAGTGGCGAATCAACATACCAATACAGACGGGGATAAGAATAATCGAGAATACCTGCAAGATTTTACTAAACTGCATACTGACGTGTTGTCCATCCTGCATAAAGTACTGAATGGCAAAGTTGACAATTAGCGGCAAGGTAAACGCTGCAATAACGGAGTTAATGGCTGTTAATGTAATATTGAGCGCAATATCACCTTTAAACAAATAGCTAAATAAATTTGCAGTACTGCCACCAGGAGAAGCTGCTAATAGCATTAAGCCAACGGCAAGCAGTGGCGGTAAGTTGAGCACTTTGCAAATCACAAAGGCAATTCCAACAAGAAGTACCAACTGACAAAATAAAGCAACCAATACTGCTTTGGGGTGTTTGCTCACACGTGCAAAATCCTTCGGGGTTAACTCTAAGCCCAAGCCAATCATGATGATGGCAAGAGCTAGAGGTAACATAATAGTGATAATTCCTGAATCCATAGGTGTATATTCTCCTTAAAATTATATAAATCATGACCGTGAAATTATTCAGCTACGGTCTCTTTCTTCAAAAATAAACTGTCATTTCTTCGCGAGATTAATAGGCCTAATAACGCAGCAAATATAAACATGAAAATAGAATAAATACCGGCAGGAATGGCCATGGCGGTGTTGCCTAAGACGGACAGGGCAACCGTAATGGCAAGCGCGGTGTTGTGAATGGTGATCTCAAAGGAGCAGGTCAACGCTTGTTTTTCTGGAATATTGGCCAGATGTGGCACAAAAAAACCAATAAACATGCTACAGAAGCAGAATAAGGCTACGGCTGGCCCAATCTCAAACACATATTCAACAAAATTATGTCGCTCTAAGTACAGTGCGAGAAAAAAGATAAAAAGGAGACAGCTCGCAGACAAAATACGCATTGGGCGGTTTAATCTGTCGGCGAGTTTTGGGAAGTAATAACGTAAAAACATGCCCATGCTGACTGGAAGTAAAGTGATGAAAAAAACTTTCATCATTTTCATGGCGGGCATGTCAACGGGTTGTGATGTTTGTAGAAAGTACATCAGTGAAAAATTAATAATAAAAGGCAGGGTTAGTGTTGAAATGATGGAGTTCGTGGCTGTAAGAGTAATGTTGAGCGCAACATCACCTCTAAATAAATAAGTCAATAGGTTTGACGTTGGCCCACCAGGTGAGGCTGCAACGAGCATCAAACCAATCGCGAAACTAGGCGCTAAATTTAAAAACTGGCAAATGAGGAACGCAATCCCCACCAGTAGAACTAACTGTGAAAATAACGCGATGAAAATGACTTTGGGGTTTAGTGCGAGGCGATAAAAATCAGCTGGGCGTAGGTGTAAACCAAGACCCATCATCATTAATGCCAAAGTCAAAGGCAAAAAAACTGTAAACAATTCCGAATCCATGGAATACCTTTTTTATTCGTTTTTATCTTTTGTGTTTTTTGAGTGTATACAGAATTTAATAATTTACAAGGTAGAAAAAAGGGTAAAAAATGGACTATTTTTACCCTCAATACAGCATGAACTTTAAGTTATTTTGCTTACATTCTTGGTTTAGGTGCTACAAAACCAAGGGCACATTTGCCTTTGATTTCTTTACCTTCGATATTAATTGATGTCGATTTTGAGTCGCCTTGGCAAATGCTGGCTAACTCAGCTTCATCACCATGAATATTGGCATTTTTTGAGCTTGGGAAAAATTGAGGTTCACAGGTACCATTCCAAATAATGCCTCGATAGGCAAAACTAACTGCTGTTCCTTGTGACTTGCCTTTACAGACTTGTTGATAACGTTGACTATCATAGACCTTTTCAACTTTGTCGTTGGCTGATACAAAAGGCGAAAAAAATAAACCGCAGAGAATGGATGAAAAAAGAATCTTCTTATTCATAATGCTTACCTTTGGTTGTTGTATGATCAACCTATAGGATAAAAAATGATCAAATTAATACAAGGCTTTTCAGGTAACAAAACGCATCCTTTGTTGAGTTTTTGCTATTACTCTGCAAGTAAAATTACATAAACCTAGCGCTGGCGCAGTAAGTACAGCACCGTATATACAATAAATTCCACGGAATCTGTCAACTTACAATCGAAAATTTGCTATAATCTTTCGTTATCATTTTTTAATCTCCTTTACCACTATGCATTATCCTAAAGTTTACGATGTCATTGTTATCGGCGGCGGTCACGCAGGTACAGAAGCAGCATTGGCTGCGGCACGTATGGGGCGACAGACTTTACTCTTAACTCATAATATTGAGACTTTAGGGCAGATGAGCTGTAATCCAGCAATTGGTGGTATTGGTAAATCGCATTTGGTGCGTGAAATTGATGCCTTGGGCGGTGCAATGGCATTGGCTGCCGATAAAGGTGGTATTCAGTTCCGTATCCTAAACTCACGTAAAGGTGCAGCCGTTCGTGCAACACGTGCACAGGCAGACCGTATTCGCTATAAAGCCGCGATTCGTGACACTTTAGAAAACCAAGCAAATCTCGATATTTTCCAACAAGCCGCAGACGACTTGATTGTTGAGGGTGATACTGTAAAGGGTGTTGTGACCCAAACAGGTATCCGCTTTGATGCGAAAACAGTCGTGCTCACCGCAGGAACGTTCTTGGGTGGTGTAATCCACGTAGGGCTTGAAAAATCAAGCGGTGGCCGTGCAGGTGATCCACCTTCAATTTCACTGGCGCACCGTTTACGTGAATTGAATTTGCCTGTGGGTCGTTTAAAGACAGGTACGCCACCACGTATTGATGCGCGTTCAGTTGATTTTTCTGTGATGATTCCACAGCCGGGTGACTTCCCATCACCGACGATGTCATTCATGGGTGATGCATCTATGCACCCTGAACAAGTGAATTGTTATATCACACACACCAATGAAAAAACCCATGACATCATCCGCGGCGGTTTAGACCGTTCACCGATGTACACTGGAGTCATTGAAGGCGTGGGCCCACGTTACTGCCCATCCATTGAAGACAAAATTCACCGCTTTGCCGATAAAGACTCACACCAAGTATTTTTAGAGCCTGAAGGCCTAGATACACATGAGCTTTATCCAAATGGTATTTCAACTTCACTTCCGTTTGATGTGCAGTTTGAATTGGTTCGTTCAATTCGCGGGATGGAAAATGCGCACATTTTACGTCCGGGTTATGCCATCGAATACGATTATTTCAACCCGCAAGCATTGAAATTTACTTTAGAAACCAAAGCCATCAATAACTTGTACTTTGCTGGTCAAATCAATGGTACGACAGGTTATGAAGAGGCGGGTGCACAAGGCTTGCTTGCAGGCTTAAACGCTGCGCGTCGTGCGTGGGATCAAGAGCAATGGACACCAAAACGTGATGAAGCCTATATGGGCGTATTGGTGGATGACTTGATTACGCTCGGTACGAAAGAACCGTACCGTATGTTTACTTCACGTGCCGAATATCGTTTGATGCTACGTGAAGACAATGCGGATCAGCGTTTAACCCCAGTTGGCCGTGAAATGGGCTTGGTGGATGACGAACGTTGGGCAGCTTACTGCGAAAAAATGGAAGCAGTTGAACTGGAAACAGGTCGCTTACAACACCTTTGGGCAGCACCAAACAACCCAATGGGCAAAAAATTTGTTGAAACGACGGGTGCAGATTTATCGAAAGAGTGTTCTGCGATTGATTTGTTAAAACGTCCGAATATTTCATTTGCTCAAATTGCGGAGCTCACAGGTTCTGAAGTCTCTGCACAAGTGGGCGATCAAATTGAAATCGCGGTGAAATATGCAGGTTATATTAACCGTCAGCATGAAGACGTTGCGCAAATGAAGCGTTTGGAAGAAACTAAAATTCCTGCTGATTTTAATTATGATGTTGTTTCAGGCTTATCTCGTGAAATTACTTTAAAATTGAAAGATGTGCGTCCTGAGACATTAGCTCAAGCAAATCGTATTCCGGGGGTAACACCTGCAGCAGTGCAATTAATCATGATTACGATCCGTAAAAATGCACAAGCGAAAAAATCTGCTTAAGATTTTAAGTTGAAATAAAAAAACCCGCTTAGGCGGGTTTTTTTATTTATGATGCTTTTTTGGTTATTTCTTCTTTTTCTTTTAAGCGCTCGATAAGTTCCATGAACCATTGTTCGTTACGAATATTGTCTAAATCGCTATCACTTGATAAGTGTGTAATTGAAGGAATAGTGTTGTGCTTCTCTGCGATTAATAATTTTTCTTTAGTAAATTCCTTCTGGTTTTTAATTGAAAATAATAACAAGCAAAATTATAGGTTTCATAGGGATTAATTTCTAAAGCTTTTTCATATTGCTCAAATGCTTTGTTGAATAAGTTCTCATCATTTTTCAATTTTGCTAAAGAGGTAAGAGCAGTTCCATAATTACTTAGATTATTGGCATGGTCTGGTATAATTTTTAAAGCTTTTTCATATTGCTCAAATGCTTTGTTGAATAAGTTCTCATCATTTTTCAACTTGGCTAAAGAGGTAAGGACAATTCCGTAATTACTTAGATTTCTAACATCATCGGGCTGAACCTTTAATACTTTTTCATATTAGACTTCCGTCATAAATCAAAAAACGTACAATTTATTTGATCTTAAA